>Ga0208204_100011_pt1 | contig 229578 bp, 216 predicted proteins | sample DeeseametaMP2252_FD_184173 | JGI IMG/M metagenome (GOLD analysis project Ga0208204, IMG submission 184173) | Marine microbial communities from the Deep Pacific Ocean - MP2252 (SPAdes) | ecosystem: Environmental > Aquatic > Marine > Oceanic | place: West of El Salvador, Pacific Ocean | collected...
GCGCCTGTGTATCATTTATACTGTGTTGACTGTTTTTGATTTAGCCCACTAGACCTGCAAACAGTCGCCTTGTCTAAATGATACACAGACTGCTGCAAAAGTGTACAGCAAAGATCAACAGCCCCTAGTTAAAATGCCCGCTAGTCAGCGGGCATGGTTATTTTATGTAACGATTGTAAGGCCATGAGTACCGGCAGAACCCGTTACCTAACCAATAAAAACATGCCGAAAGCACTTACATACCTTTTATCCGCAAAAGTGAGCACAACAAATGTAGCGGAATTCTTGCAAAATAGTGGCTAAATTAGCTATTTTTGCAGTGAGTTAGCTTACACTTATGTACCAAATTAGCCTGAAATATTGACTATTTCCGGATTTCATATAATCATTATTAGCTAATCGGATTAAAAGTAGTTGAGAAGTTTTCATGCTTAAGGGAATAAGCCTTGTCATAATTTTTGCTCTTGCAGCCATACTGATATGGAACGGCATGGAAGGGAAGACTTCCATCAGGCAAACTCCACCCCGGTTGGAAGAAGCCGATAACACTACCACTGAAGTTTCTTCCTCAGATAATTCTGGCTTGCAGCCTCAAACTAACAATCGCCCTGAAGCAATGACGCTTGTGCAAGCCGACAATGAGGCACAAGAACACTCGTTAGTTGATGATGCCGGCGAGAACGAAAACGGCAACCGTCGCACCGATAAACTCGCTATAAGATACTCTTCCGGTAACACTCACAGCTCCGTAAATGCTGACCTGCTTAATGCCAACCCCAAGAGTGATACCCTAACTTCTGCACAGCTTTCAAACGCATTGCAAAGCAAGTTGCTTGATTATGGTTTTAAAAGGCATGTTGATGTGTATCCACAAATCGATGTGGTTGAATATGTTGATGCCGGTCGCTTAGATACCGACTTTCAGATCCAGCCAGGCGGTGACTACACCGACATACAAATAAATATTCCCAACGCTACTATTCAGCAATCCGTTGAGGGTGATCTGCAAATTACCTTGCAAAATGGAGAAAGTCTGACCATGTCAAAGCCTCGGGTTTGGCAAGAGTCTGACGGGAAAAGAGAAATTTTAACCAGTAATTTTGTTGTTAATGGCTCCACCGTTTCTTACGAAGTAGAGCAATACGATAATTCCAAACCTTTAATAATTGACTAAACAGGGACGCTTAGCATGAAACGTATCCTTTATTGTTTTCTGACAGTACTGCTCAGCATAGGGTCAGCCTATGGTGCAGCCGGAGATCTCAGATGGTCTGTCGACTTAGGATCAGATATTGATTCTACGCCTGCAGTGAGTGAAAACGGGACAATATATGTTACCACCAGAAGTGACGGGCTTATCGCGCTCTCATCCGGTGGCGCGGAGCTATGGCGTTTTGATGATGGTAGTTATATCTACAGCGCAAGCCCGGTTATCGGTCCAGATGGCACCATCTACTTTGGTAACGATGGCAGTAAACTCTACGCGATAAATCCTGATGGCACACAAAAGTGGGTTTTAGATGTTGCCGGCGACATTATTTCTGCACCTGCACTATCGTCAGACGGGGTCCTGTATGTGGGTGATGAAGCCAGTTATTTTTACGCTGTAGATAGTGCAACCGGTCAGCAACTTTGGAGTTACAGAGCCTCCGGTGATTATAGCGGCTCGCCGGCGATTGCCAGTGACGGCACTATTTACGCAGCATCAGAAGACAGCTTGGTTTACGCCTTTAACCCAGACGGTACTGTTAAGTGGACTTACGATTCGTCTTCTTATTTCACGGCAGCACCGGCAATTGGCACAGACGGTACTGTGTATGTGGGGGGCTATGATGATAATTTTTATGCGCTCAACCCCGATGGCTCAGTGAAATGGTCGTATGCGGCAGGCGGTAATTTTACGGTGGGTGCGGCTATCGCGCCAGACGGTTCGATTTACGTTGGTAACGATGACTATAACATTTATGCGTTTGATTCTTCAGGCGCATTAAAGTGGGTTTTCGCGACCGGGTATACGGTACGCTCAACCCCGGTTGTCGATGCGGATGGGACTGTTTATGTGGGTTCGCGCGATAATATGTTTTATGCAATCAACCCCGATGGTACTTTAAAATGGTCATTTGCAAACAGCTACTACGATTATGATGGTTCTGCAACGATTGTATCAGATGGTACTTTATATGTAGGAAACGACAGTGATGACTTACTGGCCTTTGAAACCGGCTCGTCGCTTGCCACCAGCGTGTGGCCCAAAGCCCACGGTAACGTGAATAATACCGGTCTATTCGGCGATGTAGCAAACCAGCAAACGGCGTCATTACTGGCCTCAATCAGCAGTATTTCATCGTCAGGGCAATGTCCGGATATGAGTATGGTAGTGTCGGTAACCGACAGTTCAAGAAACAATATTACCGGACTTACTCAAGGCAACTTCACACTGAACGTTAATGGTCAACCAGTCAGTATTAACGACGTGAGCTTACTGTCTGATTCACTGAGTACGGTGTTAAATGTGGCCTTTACCATGGATTACAGTGGTTCAATGTCATCTACGGATATCTCCGACATGGAAACCGCTGCCAGCCAGTTTATTTCACTTATGCAAGCTGGCGATCAGGCCAGTATCATTAAGTTTGGAAGTGATGTAGACGTTACCCAACCGTTCACCAGCGACCTGAACGCAGCAGCACTTGCCGCAACCGCAGATTACAGTGGCGGCGGCAGCACTTCATTATACGACAGCGTGTACCTTGCGCTGGCTAACGTAGCCGGTCAGGCGGGGCAGCAGGTGGTTGTTGCCATGAGTGACGGTTCTGATAACGATTCAAGCTATACTTTCGATGACGTTGTCGCCTATGCCAACCAGTTAGGAATTGCTGTTTACACGGTAACACTGGGCTCTGGCGATCAACAAACAATGACTCAACTGGCAGCAAGAACCGGTGGTCAGAGTTACTATTCTCCTGATTCCACGCAGTTACAACAGATTTATCAAAGTATCGCTACCAGTATCCAAAGCCAGTATGTAGTGACCTTCACCGATCCAACCGAAGGCCTTACGGGCAACGTGGCTGAATTAAGAGTCGATACAGAAAACAATCACGGTATCACTACGGCGACCTACGACAGCTGTAAAGACTACACAACCGGAATTAACCAGATTGTAGAATTCCAGTGTCCGGTTCTTGAAGCAGTAGTAACAATTTATGACCAGGACGGGCAACCATTGAATGGCCTGGGTATTAACAGTTTTGATCTTTTCCTTGATGGGGCTGGCGCCACAATCAACAGTGTTGAGCAAGTACAAAGTGGTACCTCAAAAACTACTTTTGCCCTGGTTATGGATTACAGTGTATCAATGTCGTCTCAGGATGTGCTTGATATGGAAGAGGCCGCTAAGTTAATCGTAGCCAATAAAATGGCAGATGATGAAGGGGTTGTTGTTAAGTTTTCCGATTCAGTGGTTGTTTCGCAGTCACTCACTAACGATGCTGCTGCTCTTAATACGGCTATTGACGCCGAATTTGGCAGCCGTGGTTCAACTTCTTTGTTCGATGCAATTGATGTCGCAATAAGTGAGTTAAGCAGCGTAGTGGGACGAAAAGCGATTATTGTGCTCTCTGATGGCGAAGACACAACCAGTTCTGAGACCTTAAGCACAGTGACGACTTCTGCCAATCAAGCCGATGTACCGCTATTCACAGTAGGCCTCGGCGGGGCGGATGCCGTAACATTACAAGCTCTGGCAGACGCAACATTCGGCATCTATTACTATGCGCCAGATGGCACCGAATTGGCACAAATCTATACTACGCTGTCTGATATTTTACAAAGTCAGTACCTCATTAAGTTTAACGATATTTTTGCTGATGCATTAGCTCATACCGCGGTAATTAACACAGTTGTTAGAGGTAAGGTCATTAGCAGTGATCAGCGTAATTTCATTAGTTGTGCGCCGCCATCATCACAAAATATCGATTTTGAAACTGGAGCAATCGGTAATATTGCCTATACCAATGGCGGGAATTTGCCCTGGGAGGTGAGTGATTACTTGCCAATAACCGGTACTTACAGCCTGATGGCGCCTCAAGCGCTGGCCAATTCACAATCCAGTAGCTTTACTGTTACGGCTACAACTTCAGCGGGTGATATGACTTTTAATTACAAAGTCAGCTCTGAGGGTAGCTTTGATTACCTAAACTTCTATGTGGATGGCAACCTGGTCGATCGCTGGAGTGGCAGCGTAACGGCCACACAGTTCAGCTATACAGTCACCGCGGGTGAGCACCAGTTTACCTGGGAGTACGATAAAGACGGATCGGTTTCTTCTGGCGATGATGTTGCCTGGATTGATGACATTGTGTTCCCTGGCGTATCAACATCTACCGACTCCGATCAGGATGGTTATCCGGATAGCAATGATGCCTTCCCACAAGACCCAACTGAATGGTTCGATACCGATAATGATGGCATCGGTAACAACGCCGATACCGACGATGACGGTGATGGTTATCTGGATACCGTTGACGCGTTCCCGACTAACCCATCCGAATGGCTGGATACCGATGGTGACGGTATTGGTAACAATGCCGATGACGATGACGATGGCGATGGCATTATCGATATTCTTGATGCCACCCCGCTGGGTTATGTTGCCGCTAACGACGTAGACGGCGACGGCAAATCCGATTTGTTATGGCGCAGTTACACCAAAGGCTGGAATTTCCTGTGGACCATGGATGGCACGGCCACGGCAACGACTATCCCCATTAACGTGGTCCCTGGTACCGCCTGGGATATGGTTGGCCAGGGCGATTACGATGCTGACGGCAAGTCGGACATTTTCTGGCGCAATAATGTCACCGGGCAAAACTTTATTTACCTGATGGAAGGGGCGGTCTACAAGTCGCGGTATACGCTTAACTATGTCGGCGCAACCGACTGGCGGGTAGCAGGCAGTGGCGACTTTGATGGCGATGGCACCGGTGATGTACTTTGGCGCAACATAAACCGTGGCGATACGTGGTTCTACCTAATGGACGCAGGGCTTATCCGTGATAGCCTGCCCTCACTGGCAGTCAACGACCTGAACTACGAAATAGCCGCGACGGGCGATGTGGATGGTGACGGCGATGACGACGTTATCTGGCGAAATTCTGCGAGCGGTATTAACTATATATGGTTAATGCAAGGCGGTAGCATTGCAAGCCGTTATACGTTGAACACCGTTAACACCGAGTGGGACATAGCCGGAGCGGGAGACCTGGATGGCGACGGCACCGACGATATTATCCTGCGTAATCAGGTAAGCGGTGAAAACTGGGTGTACTTTATGGAAAACGGCCAGATACGCGAAAGCACACTCATTAACACCGTGGCCGATACTAACTGGCAAATAGCCAACATGGGTGATTACGATGGCGACGGCAAGGTCGACTTCCTGTGGCGCCATGCAGCGGATGCCCGCAACATCATTCACCTAATGGATGGCACTACCCGTAAAGCCAGCGGGGTATTGAAAAATACCGATGATACCTGGAAACTTGCAAGATAAATAAGATTAATCAATTAGGGGCTGTTGATCTTTGCTGTACGATTTTTGGTCTATATGAAAGCATTTTAATCGCGGAGCAGTCCTGAAGGCATAGTTGTTCTACGTCAAAGGGCTGTGACAATGAGTAAAATGCTTTCATGACGACCCCTTCGGGCAGCGCCTGTGTATCATTTATACTGTGTTGACTGTTTTTGATTTAGCCCACTAGACCTGCAAACAGTCGCCTTGTCTAAATGATACACAGACTGCTGCAAAAGTGTACAGCAAAGATCAACAGCCCCTAGTTTCATATACGGGATATTTTATTGATATCTGATACGACGTAGTCATCGATTGTTTTCGTGATTGAATCTGAGTGTTAATGTTTTTTACATTAGTTTAATTCAGGTTTTACAATATGTGGCTCAACTGGTTTATCCGCTCGGTTTTGTTGTGCACAACCGCCATTGTATTGGCTGGGTGTGCGAGTCAGGTTACTCAGCACGATGTTCGGGTCTTCGACGAGGCCGCTCTGGTAAGGCAGTGCCAGCCCGCTAATGGCGCTACACCTGCGCGTTGTGATTTTGCGCCGGCACTCATCGGTGATGCCCGCCATTATCGGGTGGAAATGATCATTAAACCAGCAAGCACGCCCTGGGTGTATGCAGAATCCCGTCGGTTAATGCATTCATCTGCCATAGCAATTGAACAACAAAACCTGTCATTTTTAGTCAATACCCGTCATCCTGATGGTCAGCCATTGCAGCAGGATACCTACCAGGGTTCACCTGGGCTAACGTTATGGTTACCCGGTGAATTACACGAAATCGAACAGATCGCTATTACAGCGACAACGCCTGATAAAAGACTGTTTATTCTTGGTGACTCTACGGTTTGCGATCAAAATCCGCAGTGGGAGAAGCCTGCTATCGCCCGATACAGCGGCTGGGGTCAGGTATTACCGGCTTATCTGAGCCAGCAGGTATCAGTGGTCAATTATGCTGATTCCGGCGAAGGTACCCAGGCCTTTAATATCGAAGACGGCGAGTTATTCGCGCCCATTGCCGAACAACTACGAGAAAAGGACATCGTCCTGATTCAGCTCGGTCACAACGATAAAACCACCTCAGCAGCCGTGTATGAGCAGCGCCTTAGTGACTTGTTGCTATTTATTAAAGCTCGTGGCGCGCTACCCATACTGGTGTCGCCGATGATCCGCAACCAGGGGATCAACCTGGCTCAACAGCACCAGTGGCCGCAGCTCGACGTACGACGGTCGCTACAAAAGATCAGTCAGTTACAGGACATCCCCTTGATCGACCTTATGGCGCTCTCAGATGCGTGGGTGACCGAGCTAGGCCAGATGGCTGCTCAACAGTTTTTTGTGCCAAAGGATCGTACTCATTCCAATGAGGCCGGGGCACATCTCTTTGCCAGCATGCTGGTAGAAGACATTACTCGCCGGCAGTTGCCGCTGGCCGAATACGTTATCTCTCGTTGAAATTTGCTATACCCGGAAGGATAGGACTCTGTTGCCATGAAATGGTTATCTTATAAATTTCTTTATGCACTGCGTAGCAGTGTTCATTGTGTCTGTGCATTTTTACTGATTAGCTCGTTGGGCGCCCAGGCCAACGAAGCCGATGTGCTGGCTCCGGCCACGATATTTATTGCCGGAGACTCCACAGCAGCCACCTATAAAAATGCGGAGCATCAGGGTTGGGGGGCGATGTTTGATCAGTTTTTTAGCGACAAAGTGAACATCGATAACCGCGCTCGTGGTGGACGCAGTACCCGTACTTTTATTAACGAAGGGCTGTGGGATGATTTACTTGCTGACGTTAAAGCAAACGATGTAGTGATTATTCAATTTGGTCATAACGATGCCAGCCCCATTAACGATGAGCGTCGTGCCCGCGGAACCATCGGTGGTATCAGTGACGACTTTGTTGATATCGACAACCAGCTTACCGGAAAGCAAGAACGTGTATTCTCGTTTGGTTATTACATACGTAAAATGGTCAGCGACGTTAAGGCTAAAGGCGCTAAGCCGGTGTTGATGTCACTGACCGTACGTAATATCTGGCAGGGGCATCGCATTGAGCGTGGTTCGGGTCAGTATGGCTATTGGATGTATCAGTTAGCCTGGGAACTGGATACGCCCTACATCGATTTAACTAATGCCGTGGCTGATGAGCTGGAATTGTTAGGGAGTGAGGCTACTGCCGCGCTGTACCCTAAAGATCATACCCATTATAACGATGCGGGGGCAGAGCTGCATGCCAGGCACATTGTTGCAGCGCTAAAGGGATTGCGCCCGGGTCTCGACAAATCGTATTTTTCAGCGCAGGGACAAGCCGTTGCAGCCTACGACTGGAGCTTTGTTCGGTTGCCGGTAAAAGCGGTCAAAGATCGCAAGAGTGTATTTTTGGTGGGTGATTCAACCGTACGTAACGGCTGGGGCGACGGCCGTGATGGTCAGTGGGGATGGGGTGATTTTATTGCCGACTGGTTAGGTAACCCGCCACTTAACATTGTCAATCGTGCGGTAGGCGGCCTGAGTTCAAGAACCTATGTTACGCAAGGCCATTGGGCGCGGGCACTGAACATGATGAGCCCAGGCGACATCGTATTGATTCAGTTTGGCCACAATGATGCTGGCGCACTAAATGATGACAGCCGGGCCCGGGGCACCATCAGGGGCATTGGCCATGAACAGGTGGTCATCGATAACCTGCTCACAGGCAAAACCGAAACTGTACACAGCTATGGTTGGTATTTACGCAAAATGATCGGTGAGGCGCGTGCTCGGGGCATGCTGCCGGTAATCTGCACACCTGTGCCGCGCAAGGTGTGGGAGACGGACGGGCTACGCATTGCCCGCGCCACAAACAGCTATCCAACATGGGCAACTCTGGTGGCCCGACAAGCTCAGGTGCCCCTGATAGATCTGCATCAATATGTTGCCAGTCACTATGACAGTCTGGGACAAGAGCAGGTCAATGCCTTGTTTGCTGACGCACGTACCCATACCAGCCTGGCAGGCGCTAAACTCACGGCTGAGATAGTTGCCCAACAGCTTGCGCCGATGTTGGGAATAGCCGTTGTAGACAGTCTGGCAGAAGATATTCAGGGAGTGGAATAATGAATGCACTTAATCTAGGGGTTCGTGCCCACGATTATGGTGAGGGTACACCGGCAGAAATCGCCGGTATCATCGGCCAGTATCCGGTAAGTTGTGTGCAATTGGCGCCCGCTAAGTCTTTCCCGTTTATAAGTGAAAACCCGGGGCAACTTACCCCGGGGTTTGCTAATCACGTGCGTGATGAATTTGCCCGGCAAAATATCAACATTGCCGTGTTGGGTTGTTATATCAACCCGATTCATCCTGACCCGGTGCTGCGCGAACTCTCTCTGCAACGCTTTGAAGAGCACCTCACTTTTGCCCGGGATTTTGGTTGTGCCATCGTGGGCACCGAAACCGGCTCCCGCAATGCCGATTGTACCTATCATCCGGATAACCAGTCGGAGCAAGCCTTTGAAGAGCTGGTCGTTAGTGTCAGGCGGCTCGCCGGTGTGGCAGAGCGACACGGAGTCTTTGTGGGCATCGAAGGTGTGGCACATCACCATACAGTGAATACCTACGAGCGAATGGAGCAGCTATTGATTAGGGTTAACTCGCCGAATGTAAAAGTGATCTACGACCCGGTGAATTTCTTTCCGCCAGACCAATGCGAACAGCAACAGCAGTTGATGGATGACGCGTTCAGGCGGTTCGGCGAACATATTGTTGCTGTGCATTGTAAGGATTTTGTTAACAATGATGGCCGCAAAACGGGAGATTTACCTTCAGGTACCGGTGAAATGGATCACGCTCATCTGTTTCGTCTAATCGAGCAAAATAAACCTTATGTGCACATAATTTTGGAAAGTACCAATCAAAACAATGTGACTAAGATACTCAATTTACTCAATCAGTGTGTGGTCGAAAACCGCTTTTGATTGTTTTGTTATCCCCTGCTTATTGAACATCCGTATCAACTCGCGTTGCAGCGGTATTTTGCTTTTCTGAATTAAGGCTGAAAGGCTTATTCTGTTGGTCTTAGTGGCAGATTGGACAGGTGTCAGGTGGCCCTCATTTTTGCTGACTTTAAGGCGTAGAAGCGCGCTGTATAAGCAGATGAACCACCCAAAATATACGGTCAGTTCAGGGCGATTTATTCATATATGAAATTAAATGATTGTTTATGCATATTGGTGAGTGGTTTTGATGGTTTTGTGTTGACGAAGGCCTCTGTCGGTTACTAGGATAAATGCAGTTGTAAACAAAATATTAAAATAATGTTTACTTTGGCTGGCGCCGAAGCCAGCCTTTGAAAAGCGAACGAGGTTACTATGGAAAACGTCATGGAACGCAACATCACAACAGCCACTCAAGCTACGATAAATACATCGCGCAAACTGATTGCCACCAGTATTTCTACCATTTTACTAACCGGAGCCTGTTTTGCCAGCGCGCCGCTATGGGCACAGGAGTCAGATCAGACTGTCGCGCAGCAACAGGCTGACGAGTTAAAAGATAAAGACGCCGAGGGCGAAGATACCGAGATTATCGAAGTGAAAGGTATTCGTTTTAGTCAGCGCAGCGCGTTAGATCGTAAAAAAATGGCTGGCACTATTACCGATTCACTGGTGGCCGAAGATATCGGCATGTTCCCGGACAAAAACGTCGGTGAAGCCTTACAACGTATTCCGGGTGTTCAGCTCGACCGTGATTTTGGTGAAGGTCAGGGGATCAGTATTCGTGGTGTTGAGCCGGGCCTGCTGCGCGTTGAGGTAAACAATGTTTCGGCGCAGGGCTTTAGTGGAAGTCGCGCGGTAGATTTTCGTGACATGGCGGCTGAGCTGGTTAAATCTGTTGATGTCATAAAGGGGTCTGAAGCGCGCCTCACTGAAGGCGGTATCGGCGGTACCGTACAGGTTAATACCCGTAAGCCGAATGAGTTTGATGAAAACTTCCTGTCGGTCAATGCTGAAGGCCAGTATAACGACCTGATCGACGATCCAAGTAACAAATGGAATGCCACCGGCGTGTATAAGTTTAACGACGATCTGGGTGTGCTGGTCAATGTAACCGGATCAACCAAAAACACCATGATCCATGCTTTGCGTAATACCGAATGGGCCCGTTTTGCCGACTACGACAACTCACCGGAAAAGACCTTTGAAGATGCCAATTTTGCCGACGTAACCGATAAAGCTGCCTGTACAGACACCGCTGACCAGGCCGCTTGTGAGCAGCAGTGGTTTGACTTTTCGCCGCGTCTGCCTCGCTATGGCATCTGGGGCCGTGAGGAAGACCGTCTTAGTGCTAACGTGGTTGTGCAGTATCGTCTGACTGACAATCTGCAAACTCACGCAAGCTACACTCACAATACCCGCGATAAACAAGCGCTGGACTTAAACCTGCACTTAGAATCGCAATCTGCTGCGCGTATCAACCCGGATTCGGTGATAGTGGATGATCAGCACAATGTGACCTACTTTGAAACGGCGGCTGCCACAGTGACCAACCGGACGCTGGAGTTCGGCTGGGATCAAACCACCGAAATGTACGAGACCGGCTTTGAGTACAGCAAGGATGCCTGGCGAGTAGAAGGCCAGGTGGCTTACTCGCTGGCCGAGCAGGATATTGACTCACGGGATACCCATATTACCGCTAATGGTGTTGCCGGGGTGCAGGTTGACCTGGATAGCCGCGGCGCGCCGGAATGGGATTTTAACACCGGTTATATTGTTAACCCTGATGATCCTACCGATACGTCAAATAGCTTTGATGTCAACGATCCGGCCAGCTATGTGTCTCGCTCACGATATAAATATGCGCCCAGCCAGGACGAGTCTGACGAAACCATGGCCAAGCTGGATCTGACCTATATCCCCGATTCAGATTTCCTTACGCTCATCAGAGCCGGTGTGCAGGTGCGTAACCAGGGTTACGAAAATGCTAACTTCCAGTACAACATTATTCGTGATGTAGGCAGTACCTACGAAAACCCGGAAACCGGCGAATCCATGGAATGGACCATGGAAGACCAAATAGCCCTGATTACCGGCAATACGTTTCAGTCGCCGACTCTGTTTGATGGTTACAGCCTTGGGGTAGACACCATTGGTAACTATCAGGCGGTGGACACATACCCCTTTATTGAAGATATTCAGGCGGTCGCGAACGACTTTACTACCCGTCAGGACTTAGATGTGCGCACGGGTAACTACAATGTAGAGGTCGATACCCAGGCGATTTACCTGCAAACTAACTTCGAAACCTACATTGGCGGGATGCGCCTGTGGGGTAACGTGGGTGCCCGTTATGTTGAAACCCAAACGGCGGCGAACGGAGACGTGTTTGAGCGGATTATCGTCGACCAGGTAGATGACGACGGCAATGTCCTGACCGATCCGGTTACCGGCGAGCCTTTACCAGGCATCGAAGACACCGATCACCCGGATACCTTTAACGGCCGTAAAACGGTTGAAGAAGAGTACAACGACTTTCTGCCGAGCTTAAACGTAAACTTAGCGCTCATTGAGGACGAACTGGTACTGTACTTTGGCACCGCCAAAGTGATGTCGCGACCTAAAATTACCGACCTCAACGTTAACGCCAGCTGTACCATTTATCGTACCTCGCGCAACGAGCTGGATGACCTGCGGGACTACTGTACTGCAGGTAACCCGGCATTAAAACCCTACCGTGCCAAACAGTTTGATATCGCTCTGAACTGGTATCCCAATGAAGATACTATTATCTCGGGTGCCTACTTTGTTAAAGATATCAACAGCTGGGTTATTGATCCGACTACCCGCTTTGATGTGGACTTCTTTAATGACGGACGCTCTTTTGATGTACGCCAAAAAATCAATGGCAGTGGTGTCACCACCAAAGGTTTTGAGCTGCAGGCCTCAACCATCTTTAGTTGGTTGCCAGAGCCATTCGATGGCTTCGGGGGCGCGATAAACTTCACCCATATGACCGCCGATGATGTGGGTTTGTTCAACCAGTTAACCGGTAAGGAACTGCCCTTCCCGTCACAGTCTGAAAACAGCTACAACGTCACCGCGTTTTACGAAACGGATACCTGGAGTTTCCGGGTTGCCTATAACTACCGTGACGAATACCTGATTAATCCGGCTGACCGCTCTGGTAACCCGGTTTTTGTTGACGACTCAGGGTATATGGATGCCAAATTTATCTACAACATTACTGATGATTTGCGCGCCTATATAGATGGCCGTAACCTCACCGGCGAAGTGAAATCATACAACGCTGGCCCGCGCCGCCTGTCCGACCTGCAATGGGCTGGCCGCGAGTACTCGGTAGGTGTGATTTATCAGTTCTAAGCAGCATAAACAGTGATTTAAGCAGGGGCATCATTGATGCCCCTTTTGCGGTTAATCAAGGAATTCTCTATGCCTTCATTTTCACGACGCGATCTATTTTGTCTGGCCGGTAAAAGTGCTGTGTTAGGCGCTTTCATGGCGCCTTTATCGCACAATGCACTGGCGGCTGCTGCGGCTGTTTCGCGCCCGTATAAAATCAACAAGCTCATTCATGGTGTGGCGTACTACCCAGAGTTATGGCCGGATGCCGATGTGGATGCCGACATTGCCGAAATGCAATCGTTAGGCATCAATCTGGTACGCATGGCCGAGTTTGCCTGGTCGACCATGGAAACCACGCCCGGCGATTATGACTTTAGGTTATTTAAAACGGTGATGGATAAAATGCATGCCGCCGGGATTGATGTGGTGCTCTGTACACCAACCGCAACACCTCCCGCATGGCTGACTCACAATCATCCCGAACGATGCCATAAAAACGCCAAGGGGACAGTCATGAGTCATGGCGCGCGTCAGCACGCCAGCTATGAGCACCCGGCGGTCCGCGAAGCCTGCTTTAGTATCATTCGCCGCATGTCCCATGAACTCGGCCGCCACCCGGCGCTGATTGGCTGGCAATTAGATAACGAAATGAAAGCCCATGTGGCAGAAGATTTCAGTGATGCCGCTATTGCCAACTGGCGTAAGTGGTTGCAACAGCGCTTCGGTACCATTGAGGCACTTAACGAAGCCTGGGGCACCCATATCTGGAGTCAGCATTACAATAATTTTGACCAGGTGCCCGCGCCGGTGACGACGCCGTTTTTGCATAATGCCTCGCTCATCACCGCGTATAAACTCTTTTGCCGCGAGAGTGTAGCGGATTTTATGCTGGCGCAGCGTAACGTCATCCGCGAGTTTTCGGATTTGCCGATTACGCACAACGACAACCCGGCATTTAATATTCATCATGAACGCTCCATGCAGGCGCTGGATTTTGCCGCCTATGATGCCTATCCAACCGCTGAGCAATGGTCGACACTGGTATTTCGTTCTGACCTGTATCGAGCCGCTATTCCCGGCCGGCCATTCTGGCTCATGGAAACCAGCGTGGCCCACAATGGCTGGTTGGGCAATCATCAGCCCATTCACCCGGCGGGGTTCTTGGCCGCAGAGGCCAGTTTGATTTATGCCCTTGGTGGAGAAGGGTTTTGCTACTGGTTATGGCGTCAGCAACGCAGCGGCGCGGAGCTTCCCCATAGCGCCGTAAAAAGTGCCTGGAACGCACCATCTATCGGCTATCACGAAGTGAAAAAAGTCAGTGAAGCTAAACAGCAACTTGAACCAACATTGCTCAGTTCAACACTGATTACCCCTGAAGTGGCGGTGACTTACTCGGATCATGCCCGCGCTATGTTTGAAACCGAACCTTTGGATAAGCGTGCCGGTTTCCCTAATCGTTATCGTGGCATTGTCGAAATGTGGCATAAACAGCTACTGGATGCAGGCCTGCATCGCGAGGCCCGTTTTGAGGGCGCATCCTTAGACGGATTAAAGCTACTGATTACCCCTGCCATGCCCTATGTGAGTGAGGCATTTTTAATTCGTGCTGAGGCCTTTATGCGGCGCGGCGGGATTTGGATTGCCGGACCTGTTACCGGCACGCGCGGCAAAGAACATACGGTGCCGGTAGAGGCGGGTCTTGGCTTACTGGAGAAAATGGCCGGTGTGAGCACCCAGTATTTACTACCACTTACTGGCACCAAAGCCCAAGGTGAATTGCTGGGTGTGGAAAGTGAGCTGAGTGGTTGGTGCGCCGCGGTAAAAGCGAAAGCAGGTACGAGTATTGTAGGTACCATCACCAAAGGTCGTGCCAAAGGACTCGCCTTTGCCACCGAGCGCCCAATAGGCAAAGGCAAGCTGGTAATGTTAGGCGCGCAACCCCATGGGGATAACAGCGATGCAATGCTCAACCGGCTGATTAGGCATTATGCTCAGCAGGCCGGGGTGAAAATGCACTTTGATGTACCTGAGGGCATAGTCATAGTGCCGCGAAAAAGCTCGCAGGGTAAACTGCTGTGGATAGTGCTGAATATGCTCAATGAGAGCAAAACCGTTTCGCTACCCGCTGGGGCTACCGATATGCTCAGTGGTCGAACACTGGGCCCCTCCACATTGCTGAGCCCTTACGCCCGATTAATTATTAACACCAATCAGGAGGCCTGATGGAAAAAATTGCTTTTGTTATGCAGCTTAACCCCGGCTGTGAAAAAGAGTACGAGCGTCGCCACGATGAGATTTGGCCGGAACTGGTAACCGAACTCAAAGCCGCGGGTATAGAGGATTACTCCATTTTTTTGCACCCCGAAACACTACAGCTGTTTGGTGTTTTGTGGCGTAGTGATGAGCATGGTATGGACGATTTACCCGCTACCGGGATAATGCAGAAATGGTGGGCGTATATGGGCGATATTATGGCTCATAACAGTGATAACAGCCCGGTAACGCAACCGCTCACCCGGGTATTTCATTTACCCTGACAGAGCGGTTTGAAAAATGGGTGACTGGAACAGCGCACTTCTATGCGGATTAGTATTAACACTCAATGTGCACAAGAAGTAAAGCCTGTTTTATCCTTTCGCCCTTCCTCGGTTTGCCTGCCATCCTAGCGGGTGAAGCGGGTACCAATCAACGCCGGGAGTAGTGAAGTTTGCGTTTTGCGCTGCCGGTATTTCAGATATGAAAATTAAAAGCGTTAAAGCCCTGTTCGCGTATTATTTGCTGAACAATGATGATAGCGTCCGTGCTTTAAAGTTATACAAGCTTGAGGGTTGCCATGAAAGTAGCGTTGATGATGGAAAATAGCCAGGCGTCAAAAAATTCAATAGTGCTAAACGAGCTGCAAAATGTTGCAGATGAGTTAGGTCATGAAGTCTACAACGTAGGAATGAACAGCGAAGATGATCATCATCTTACCTATGTCCATTTAGGCATTATGGCCGGCGCGTTGCTGAACGCTAATGCAGTCGATTTTGTTTTTGCTGGTTGCGGTACAGGTCAGGGAGCTCTGATGTCGCTCAATGCTCAGCCTGGCGTGTATTGTGGTTATTGTATCGATCCGTCTGATGCCTTTTTGTTTAATCAGGTGAATAACGGCAATGCATTAGCCCTGCCTTTTGCTAAGGGATTTGGCTGGGGTGCTGAACTTAACGCTCGGTACATTTTTGAAAAGTCACTGACCGGTGGCCGCGGTGAGGGCTATCCTGTTGAAAGACGTGAACCGCAAGTTAAGAATGCAGGTATTCTTGCCGAGTTAAAGACCGCATTAGCGGCAGACAGCTATGTTGATACCTTGCGTAAAATAGACCAGGAGCTGGTTAAAGTTGCCTTCACCGGTGAACGTTTTCAGCGCTGTCTTTTTGATAACAGCCAGGATGACGAGCTTAATCAATACGTTAAAAGTCTGGTCGCGTAAGCTATTGCAGCGGGCGTGGTGACGCCCGCTCACGTCTAATACCAATCCGCATAGTAGTTTACCCTCTCAGAGTGAAACAAAACGACTTAGATCACGACGCGTTCTCTGCGGCATAGTCATTCTATGTCCAGAGGACGCAACACAGAGGTAAGTCGTTTTGGCCACTCCCTTTGGGCAATTCCCTGAGGGTGAGCTGGCAGACTTTCTGGCGTTGTTACGCTTGCTTGATTTGGAACCACCAAACCTGTGCAACCAAGCCTAGCCAGAAAGCCCGACAGTCTTGCTGAGTGGGTAAACTACTATGCGGATTGGTATAATCACCACCCTTTCGGCATATCCTTCGTTATTATTCAATTGCCCAGACACTAAAGTTGCGATACTGAAAGTGTGTCCATTGCATTTGTCTGAAACCAATGTGGCCGCTGGTATAGGGCGCCCCGGTATTGACTCCGTCGATAACCGGTTGGTTGTCGGTGTAATCAATCACTTTGTTGTCATCAACAAAGAGCTGAATGTGGTTATGGTGCTTAACCAATCTAACCTGATGCACTTTATCTGAGTAGGTCGGGATCCCTACCTTGCCCTCTTGTAACAAGGTAAACGTGTTGTTTTTGCGTAAATTGGCATGGCCGCGGTCCGGGTTATGTGCGGCATTAGCGTAATAAGAAATGTGATAACTGTTGATCCGGCCTTCAGTGTACTGGCTAAAGGTACCGTCACGGGCGGGTAACGACGGGTCAAAAATGCTTTCGCCATCGACCCCTTTGGCGGCGAAAAATACAATGGTCAGGCCGGCATCGGTTGTTAGTGGTTGTGCCTGCCATTCTGCAATAAAGCTATCCGGAAACTCTTCCGGGCACCAAAACACATGGTGCATGGCTTCATCCGGTGAATACATCTGCATCCAACCATCCTTAAAGGTCAGCTCACCAGGGCCTTCCATCACCCAATCGGCAATGCTGGCAGGGCTAGACAAAGGATTGCTGTATAGCAGAGCACCTTTTTCCACCGTACCGGTTAACGCTGATTCGGTGGCGGTGGGTGTGTTGTTGCTGCTTGTTGCCGGCTGCTTTGAACAACCTGCAGCGGCAGTCACCAATAACAGGCAAACAAGCCAACGCGGGTAACGAGTGTTCATGACGATGAGTTCCTCTGGGTTGAAAATCCAAACTACTGCGCGAGTTTCATATGTGAATCAATTAAACCAATAATCTTCGGCTTATTTATCGCAATTTGATTATTTTATGATACTAATTAATCATAAATTAACAAAATGTTAAACAAATCGCTCAATGTCAATCATAATTTGAGTGGATGTAATACAGCGCTGGAGTACACAATGGACAGACGCACTTTTTTAAAACAGGGCAGCATGGCGGCGTCATTGCCGTTGGCATTATCAGCAAGCGGGTGTAGTACCACTGTCAGTAAGGTGGCTGAAACACCCCACGTAAAACGCGTTCCGGGCACACTAAGTTGGGTTGATGGTAATGCACCCGATTATCAAAGCGGCGCTACCTGGGGCTACCCATGGAAACAAGGCGAGCGTAAACCTTCGGATGCACTCAGGCTCATCGCTGAAGACGGCACGGCTATTCCACTGCAAAGCTGGCCAACGGCCTACTGGCCCGACGGCAGCGTAAAGTGGACAGCTCACGCAATCCCCGCCGGAGCTCAGCCAGGCAACCATTTTAAGATACTGCCAGGCAATGGCCCGCAACCAGCGGCCGCCACGTTTGTGACTGAACAGTCGGATCACTTTGTGCTGGATACCGGTGTTGTAGAGCTTCATATAGGTAAGCAGGGCCGGGATATTATCCGGTTAATGCGTCGCAATGGAAAAACCATAGGTCAGTCAGCACGGCTGGTTGGGCTGGTGCAGGATGCGCCGGTTAACGAACCTGAACAACCTGCCGAGGTAACTGCTTTTGCGTCGAATGTTGAGAGCGTGACGGTTGAGCAAAGTGGTCCGGTACGCAGTGTGGTGAAAATAACCGGTAAACACAAATTGCCCAACGGGCGCAGCTGGTTACCCTTCACACTGCGTGTATATGGATATGCGGGCGGTGAATCAATCAGGTTGAGTCATACTTTTATTTACGATGGCGACGATCAAAACGACTTCATTCGCGGGTTAGGCTTGCGCTTTAACGTGGTTCAGCGCGATGAGTTGTATAACCGTCATATTCGCTTTGTGGGGCAGGATGAAGGCCTGTGGGGAGAGGGCGTTAAAGGCATAACCGGCCTGCGACGCGATCCGGGCCAGGCGGTACGCGATGCGCAAATTGCCGGCGTGGCAACCCCGCCGTTAAGTGAATGGGATGAGAGGGTAAGCAATCGTATGCACTGGATACCGGTGTGGAACGACTTTACCCTGTCGCAATTATCGGCCAATGGCTTTGCCATTAAAAAGCGCACCAAACCTGGCCATGCCTGGATTGATTCTGATCAGGGCCAGCGCGCGTCAGGTGTGAGTTATCTTGGTGGGACATCGGGTGGCATTGTGTTTGGCATGCGGGATTTCTGGCAGTTACACCCGGTTCAGGTCGACATACGCAATGCCGGTGCAGAGGTGGCTGAGGCCACCCTTTGGTTTTATTCGCCTGAAGCGCCCGCCATGGATGTTCGCTTTTACCATGATGGCATGGGTCAGGACACCTACGATGAACAGCTCGATGCACTGAATATTATCTATGAAGACTACGAGCCTGAATTCGGCTCTGCCTATGGCGTAGCCCGCACCACCGATTTTACCTTGGGCATTATGGATACAACGCCCAGCCGCCAGAAAACCGTGGAGATGGCCAGTAGCATCGCGCAGCCGCCTCAGGTTGTGGCGGCTCCGGCCGATTATCTGGCAACCAATGTATTTGGTGGTTTATGGACACTGCCCGACCGCTCAACACCCGCGAAAGCAGGAATTGAGGACCGGCTCGATTTTCAGGTCAAATATTATTGCAGCCAGGTGGAACAGCGCCACTGGTATGGCTTCTGGAACTTCGGTGATGTTATGCACACCTACGATGTCGACCGTCATGTGTGGCGCTACGATATTGGCGGTTACGCCTGGGATAATTCAGAGTTATCACCGGATTTATGGCTGTGGTATTCATTTTTGCGCAGTGGTGATCCCACCACTTTTCATCTGGCAGAAAACATGACCCGGCATAATCGCGATGTGGATATTTACCATGCCGGTCGCTTTAAGGGGCTGGGTACCCGCCACAACGTGCAACACTGGGGCTGTAGTGCCAAGCAACTACGGATCAGTACCGCTGCCTACCGTCGTTTCCATTATTATATTACTGGTGACGATCGTACCGGCGACGTACTTAACGAGGTGGTAGATGCCGACAAGGCACTGGGCGTGCTCAATCCGACCCGCAAAGTGGCGCGCCAGAATCCCATGCCCGGCATGGCTAAAATTGGTGCTGGTACCGATTGGAGTGCTACCGCAGCTAACTGGCTGACGGCCTGGGAGCGCACCGGCGATGTCAGATACCGCGATCGTCTGCTCGATGCCATGCGAGTCATTGGCGAGCATCCGCTGGGCTTTTTCGCCGGCGCTTTTGGTTACGACGTCGATAAGCAAAAACTGTTGCCCTACGATAATGTTAAGCCGGGGATCTCCCACTTAAGCGCGGTATTTGGCTTAATTGAAGTGAATACCGAATTGAATCAACTGCTGGATGTGCCGGCTTATAAAGCAGCCTGGCTGAAGTACGGCCGGCTTTATAATGCCGATCAAGCCACCCAGGAAGCGGCGCTGGGGATGTCTAAGCGGCCGAACCTGTCTGCGGCGCATTCGCGGTTGACTGCTTATACGGCATACCAAACGGGCGATCCTGAATTGGCCCGCCGGGCCTGGCAGGAGTTTGGCCGCACCCAGGAATTTGCCAGCATCATTGGTCAACAGGACCGTCTCAGTACTACCCATGTCACCGGACCGGCTGTGCTGAACCCGATTGATGAAGCGCCCTGGGTGTCGACAAACGATGCCTCACAGTGGGGATTGGCCGCTATTCAAAACCTGGCGTTGGTACCCGACGCCCTCGACTAGTCTGCAAAAAGGATCCGAACCGCCGCGAGGTGGTTCGGATCATATAGAGGTAAGGTATTGAATTTACGCTCTATTCTTTTTGCGTCATTTCATATTTGAACGTCTATTTCGCATTTGAAACAAAAACGTTAAATCGCGTTAATATTATGTAAATTGATGTACAGTGACGTCAATTATTCAGCGCAATCTTATTTGAAACCGTTGGCGACAGTCGTTTTTTTCAAGGGTTAAGACCCTCGCCCGGTTTATTTTGAAACCAATACAAGTAGAAGGATTTAACATGCCTGCAATTGCTCACGACATTGACTTCGCCACCGTTACGCAAAGCATTGATAAGCTTATTGATAACCTGGTCAACATTACTGACGATACCGGTGAATTTCTGCTTAAGCTCGATGATGGCCGGGTAATCGATACCAAAGGCTGGAACGACTGGGAATGGACACATGGCATTGGCCTTTACGGTTTATTGAAATACTGGGATATCACCGGTGACGAAAAAGCCAGGGTAATCATTGAGGAGTGGTTTGCCAATCGCTTCGCCGAAGGCACGCCTACTAAAAACGTTAACACGATGTCGCCGTTTTTAACCCTGGCTTACATGCAGGAGCGCTGCGGCAATCGCAGCTACCTGCCATACCTGGATGTATGGGCTGAGTGGATCATGGATGGTATTCCACGTACCGAAGAAAATGGCATTCAGCATATTGTGTTTAACTCAGAAAACTATCAGCAGCTGTGGGATGACACGCTGATGATGTCGGTTATGCCGCTGGCTAAAATTGGCTTGCTGCTCAATCGCCCGCACTATGTAGAAGAAGCCAAGCGCCAGTTTATGCTGCACATTAAATACCTGGCTGACCGTAAGACCGGCTTATGGTTTCACGGCTGGACCTTCGATGGTCGACATAATTTTGCCGATGCCCTGTGGGCCCGCGGTAACTGCTGGGTAACTATTGCCATTCCTGAATTCATTGAATTGCTTGACCTGCCGGAAACCGACGGCCTGCGTATGTTCCTGATTGAAACGCTCGAAGCTCAGGTAAAAGCGTTGGTGAAAACGCAGCACGAGGATGGCTTGTGGCACACTTTGTTGGATGATCCTGATTCTTATCTGGAAGCCTCGGCTGCCGCCGGATTTGCCTATGGCATCTTAAAAGCGGTGCGCAAAGGCTACATCAGCGCCGAGTACCAGCCCTGTGCTATTAAGGCTATCAAAGCGGTACTGGCAAACATTGACGACAGCGGTGAATTGCAACAGGTGTCCTTTGGCACGCCGGTCTTTGACGACTTGCAGGGCTATCGCGATATTCCATTGACCTCAATGCCCTACGGGCAATCGATGGCTATTTTTGCCCTCGTTGAATTTATGAATAGCTACATCTAATCAGTATTTAATCTGTTAACTGGGAGGGTGTGTTATGACCCGTCGTGAACTCAAGCCGGTCAACTATATTGCTTACGGGCTTAACGATATTTTAGGTGCAGGCTCGATGGCCGTGATCAGCGGCTGGATCCTGTTTTTCTATACCACATTTTGTGGCTTATCAGCCGTTCAGGCCGCGTCTATTTTTGCCATTGCGCGCATTCTCGATGCCGTGGCGAGCCCCCTGATTGGGCATATTTCAGATGGCCTCGGGCGGACCAAAATTGGTCGCAGGTTTGGACGCCGACGGGTGTTCTTAATCGGCGCTATTCCGCTCCTGCCCAGTTTTGCCCTGATGTGGGTAAGCGGCCAGGAATACTGGTACTACTTAGTCACCTATGTGTTTTTCGAGCTGGTGTATGCCTCGGTGCTCATCCCTTATGAGACACTCGCTGCCGAGATGACCGATGACTACAAAAAAAAGGCCAAACTGGCTGGCGCGCGCATTCTTACCGGTCAGGTGTCGGCTATTTTCGCCGGCATTTTGCCCAGCTGGATTGTCAGCATTGCCGGCGGTAAAGAGTCCGCATCAACGTTTTTAATCATGGGGTCGATTTTCTCCGTTGTCTTCATGCTGGTGGTCTTTGGCGTGTGGTTCTTTACGTGGGAGCGTGACGCCAGCGAGCTGAGCGAAGAGGAGCTCACCAAAGATGAGAACTGGACCGTTACCGGCACCCTTAAAACCCTGTTTAGAAATCTGTCTTCGACAATGCGTATCCGTGCCTTCCGCTTACATTTGGGCATGTACCTGGGTGGTTATATTAGTCAGGATGTGTTTAATGCCGTGTTTACCTATTTTGTGGTATTTGCGATTGGCGGTACGGTGGTTATTGCTTCAGAAATGATGGCCGTGACCTACATAGCACAATTAGTGGCGGTGGCCCTGGCCATTCCGCTGGTGATGCGCTTTGGCCCTGCACCCAGCTACCGGGTAGCTATTGTATTCTACTTTGCGGGGATCTTACTGCTGCTGGCAATGTTCTTTATGACCAACGAATTCAGCTTGCTATGGTTGGGCGCCGGGGTGGTTGTGGCCGGCTTTGGTCGCGGTGCGTTAAATTACATTCCGTGGAATACCTATAACTATATGGCCGACGTGGATCAGATTGTCACTGCGCGTCGTCGTGAAGGTAGCTTTGCCGGTGTTATGACGTTTATCCGCAAGGCTACGCAGGCCATTGCAGTAATGTCGGTGGGGGTTATTCTTGAGGCTGGCGGATTTGCCTCGGGTGAAGAATTACAAAGCAATGAAGCCATCTCAACCATCGTAATTATGTTGGCCGCGGGTCCGCTGGTGGTGTTGTTATTTGGTTTTTGGGTGTCCACCAAGTTTAAGCTCAGTAAAGAAACCCATGAGGTGCTCATGACCGAAATTGAGCGCTTTAAAAATGGGCAGGACGCACCGCTCAGTAACGAAAACCGTGCCATCGTAGAAGATTTGTCGGGCTGGTCGTATGACAAGCTGTGGGGCAATAACACGGTGGGTCGATAAATGAAAGAACTCATCACAATAGTGGCAGGCGCCACCCTTTTATTGACGGCCTGTTCAGCATCTACTCAAAGCAACAGCGAGGCCGGTATCGCCAAATCATGGATCGACAAGGACACCGGTCACCGGATTGTTAGGGTGTCAGAAGAGCCCGGTTCACGGTCGCTATATTTCCATCAGAATGCCTACACCGCAGAGGGCGACAAAATGGTCATATCGGTGACCAATCCAAATGGGGTAGCCGTAGTAGATTTAAGCGACTGGTCGGTAAAGCGCCTGTATGAACACCCTGATGTGGGTATTTTGTTTGTTGGTAAACAAACCCGCAATGTGTATCTCACCCGCATTACTGGTGATAACGGCCAGAAAGTGCATCCGCAAAATGAATTGCAGCAGCCTACCGAACTATTACGGGTAAATATAGATACCGGTGCCGTTGAAGAGCTTGGCGCGATCCCGGCCGGTAAAATTCACACCATCAACAGTAATGAAACGCTTTTAGCCGGCGCAGTGGCCGAGCGCGAGCACAATTTGGAATCCGGTCCTCGCAACAGCCGTTTTGAAGCGCGCTATGAAGCCCTTGGACCGGACGGTAAGCCACTCAGTTTCGCCGAGGCTAAAGAAGTGCGTATTAACGAGCGTCTGGAAGCCCGCATTCCCATGCAAATGTTTACCTTTAACATTTCCACCGGTGAGCAACAAACAGTGCACGAAGCGACCGACTGGTTAAATCATATTCAGTTCTCACCTGGCGATCCGGGTCAGTTGATGTATTGCCATGAAGGCCCATGGCATAAGGTCGACCGCATCTGGACCATGCGTGTTGACGGCAGTGACAATCAAAAAGTGCACCACCGAACCATGAATATGGAAATTGCCGGTCATGAGTTTTTTGACGCCAGTGGTGAACGCATTTTTTATGACTTGCAAACCCCGCGCGGCGAGGTGTTCTGGCTCGCCAGTTATAACATGAAGACCAAAGAACGGGTCTGGCGACACATGCCCCGGGACTACTGGTCGGTGCATTTTAATATTTCACCGGATGGCAACCTGTTTGCTGGCGACGGCGGTGATGCGGAAATGGTGGCCCGGGCCCAAGAGGGTAAATGGATTTACTTATTTGAGTCGCAACCTATCAATGACGTAGCCGGGATCAGCGCGCCCAATGCGGCTGATCTCATAAAGCCCGGCGTATTAAAGGCAACACGTTTGGTGAATATGCAAAACCATGATTACCGGCTTGAACCCAATGTGACATTTACGCCGGACGGCAAGTGGGTGGTATTTCGTTCTAACATGCATGGTCCGGTGCATGTTTACGCGGTTGCCGTTGCCCCGGAGATCGAATAAGGCACAGATTACGCGTTACAAGTAGCGCACAGTTCGACTTTGTTTCAGATATGAAATAAATGGCGGGTATTCAGCCGCGGTAATGGTGATTACTTGTTCATATATGGGACAGTGACCACACTACTTAACTTAAAGCCTCGCGGCACGAGCGAGGCAAAGTCATCAACAAACAGGAGACAGCATCTATGAGTCAGCCAGATTTTGGTTTAGCTGATAAAGTTGCGCTGGTGACCGGTGCCAGTCGTGGTATTGGCCGGGCATTGGCGATGGGTTTAGCTCAGGCTGGCGCCAAAGTGGTTTGTGCCAGCAGCCGTATTGGCGGCAGCGAAGAAACCGTTAGCCAAATTAAACAGGCCGGTGGTGAAGCGGTGGAACTGGCGGCCGACCTGTCTGATACCGACGCTGTGATGGCGCTGGCCGAGAGCGCACAGGGCGTGTTCGGTGAAATTGATATTCTGGTCAATAACGGCGGCACGATTTATCGCAGCCCGGCAGTAGAGTTTCCGTTAGATCAATGGCAGCACGTGTTGCAGGTAAATCTGGATGCCACTTTTTTGTTATGTCAGCAAATAGGTAAAAAAATGGTAGCGCGTAACCACGGCAAAATCATCAATATTGCGTCGATGCTGAGCTACAGCGGTGGCATTACCGTACCCGCCTACACCGCCAGTAAACACGCCGTTGCCGGACTAACAAAAGCGCTGGCAAACGAATGGGGCCAGCACAACGTGCAGGTCAATGCCATCGCGCCGGGTTATATCCGTACTGACAACACTCAGGCGCTACAGGACGACCCCGAACGCAGTAATGAAATTCTCAAGCGTATCCCGGCTGCCCGCTGGGGCGAAACTTCTGATTTACAGGGGGCGGCGGTATTTTTGGCCAGTGCCGCGAGTAACTACATTAATGGGCATGTACTCGCTGTTGATGGTGGATTTCTGGCCCGATAGTCTCGAATTCATTTAAGGGATTACTATTATGTCTAACAAAACTGAATATGAAGTCAGGTATGCAGTAGGGCAGCGCGAGGTAAAGGGGTACGACACTACCGAGCTGCGCGACACCTTTCTGGTCGACAAACTGATGACACCCGGCAAGGTTTACTGGGTGTACAGCCATTACGAGCGCTTTATGCTGGGCAGCGTGGTACCCACCGACTCGCCGTTGGTGCTGGAAACGCTGGATGCGCTCAAGGCAGAGCATTTTCTTGATCGCCGCGAGCTGGGCATTATTAACATTGGCGGCGACGGCACAGTAGTCGCCGATGGCGAAGAGTTCAACCTGGCCCGCGAAGAAGCGCTGTATCTCGCTAAGGGAAATAAAACGGTAACCTTTTATTCCAACGATCCGGAAAAACCAGCCAAGTTTTATTTAAACTCAGCGCCAGCCCATCATGCCTATAGCAACAAAAAAATTGCTAAGGGTGATGCCAAGGTATTACATCTCGGCGGCCAGGATACCTCTAACGAACGGGACATTAATCAGTTAATGATTAACACCGTGGTGGAAACCTGCCAGTTACAAATGGGACTCACCCGTCTTATGCCGGGCAGCGTGTGGAATACCATGCCTGCCCATCAGCACGATCGCCGTAATGAAGTGTACTTCTATCTCGATCTCGATGAAGGACAGGCGGTGTGCCACATCATGGGAGAACCTCATGAAACCCGGCATATCTTTGTGCAGAACGAGCAGGCCGTGTTGTCTCCACCCTGGTCTATTCACTGCGGTGTGGGCACGTCAAACTATGCCTTTATCTGGGGGATGGCAGGTGAAAACCTCGATTACGGCGACATGGACAGCTACCCGCCGGATCAACTTCGTTAGTAGCTATTTCGCCTGAGTCCTATAGTATGATTAATGATGTAACCCGGAAGTGATTATGGAACGTTATCTGATCCCCAGTGTTAACCATGCCTGTCAGATTTTCAGAACCCTGGCCAATGCGCCGGAGGGGATGACCATGCACGAGATGGAGGTGGCGCTGGAGTTACCTCGTACTACCTTATTCAGGTTGCTGCGCACCCTGTGCAATGAACAGATGCTGGAAAAACGGGGCAAACGCTACTTTTGCGGCACCGATTTGATGAAGCTGGGGTTACACATTATCAACTCCGATCGAATGCACCAACTGGCGATCCCGCACATTCAACGCCTAGCGCTTAAAAGCGGTCACACGGCCCACCTAGCAGTGCCCAATAACGGCAGTATTCTGATTGTTGAAGTGGTGGATAGTCCTAACCCGCTGATGGTTTCTAAGCGCCCCGGCGTGCAGGCTCAGCTGCATTGTTCGGCCGGCGGCAAAGTGTTTCTGGCGTTTCTGTATTATGACAACCTCGAGTTGATCCTGCAGGAACACCCCATGGAGAAACACACCGAATACACCATTACCGACATTGATAAACTTCGTGAAGAACTCAAACGGGTAGAAGCCTTAGGTTATGCGGTAGACGAGCGTGAATACAATAAAGACGTACGTTGTCTGGCAGTACCGGTAAGAGACAACCGCGGCGTAGTGGTGGCTTCTGTCGGCGTTACCGCACCTGCGGTGACCTTCCCCAAATCACAAATTCCGGCAGTGGCTGAATTTGCTAAGGAAGCAGCCCGGGGCATTTATCGCGATACTTATCAGTTATCGGAAAAACGCCTGGGTGCTTAGGGTTTTCGTTCATTCGCTGGCAGCTCGCTGATATTTACATGGTAGCGACTGAGTAACAATCCGAGCAACAGGAAGATAACGCCTGCGATACTCATGGCGACTACCGCATGAAAATTATGGCTGGTGAAGCGCTCGGTAACTTCTCTTATCACTTCACTGCGCAGCACTACTTTACTTTGCTTTAAGCCGAGGCGGGTATATTGCTCGTTTTGAATATCGTGCAGATTAAACAGGTAATCAGACGTACCTGTGGTCATGGAAGAAACATAAAACGCCTGCACGAAAAGTAAAAAACCGGCGGCGAAAAAGAAAGTACTGATCCCTTTGGTGCTGATAGTCAGGTTCATCATAGTGCCTCCTTGCACTGCTTAATAGGCTTGTTGCTCCGTTCCTGAGCCGAAAGCGGCCAACCACGCCGCTGATTAAATATAGTCTAAAACCCGATCATTTCGCCAGTATTCCGAGCGCAAAAAATACGCTTTTTATGCAGGCGACAACAGCTACGGCAAGTTTAATGGTTTGAGCGACCCGGCGTTATTGGGTAGTCTCTGGTTAATTCAATTTTACTTATGAACAGCATGATAAAAACTCTCATTTTGAGCAGCGCACTGCTTTGTACGTTTGCCAGCCTCGCGGCTATCTCAGCGGATATCTGTAACAGCATCAATCTGGATAATTACCGGCAGGATGTGAAAACCCTTGCCAGTGATGAATTCGAGGGGCGTGCGCCGCTTTCCGACGGTGAAACAAAAACCGTGGCGTATCTGGTAAAACAGTTTCGTGAGATGGGCCTGCGGCCGGCATTTGGTGATAGCTATATCCAGCCAGTGCCGCTGGCCAAAATTACCGCCAGTCAGGACATGTCGCTATCTGTTGGAGGCGCCACTTTTACCAATGGCGACGACTTCGTGGCTCGTACTGAGCGCATCACAGAGCAACTTACGCTGGATAACGAAGTGGTGTTTGTCGGCTATGGTATCAATGCGCCGGAGTATCACTGGAATGATTATGCCGGGGTTGATGTTAAGGGAAAAACCGTGATCGTACTGGTTAACGATCCGGGCTTTACCTCTGGCGACAAGGCGTTTTTCAACGGCCAGGCCATGACCTATTACGGTCGCTGGACTTACAAATATGAGGAGGCCGCCCGTCAGGGTGCAAAAGCGGTGTTTATTGTTCACGAAACCATGGCGGCCGGTTATGGTTGGGGCGTGGTAAAAGCCGGTGGCACCACGGCAAAATACACCCTGGTCGACAACAACAATAACCTGTCGAAAATCGGTGTGATGGGCTGGATGACACTGCGCGCGGCCGAAAAAATGTTTGCCGCATCGGGTTTGGATTACCGGCAGTTAAAAACGCAGGCGGGTAAGCCAGGCTTCACAGCCATTGAGCTGCAGCAGCACGCCAAGCTGAAGCTGCGCAACACCATTGAACACAAGGCTTCACAAAACGTTGCCGCGATGCTGCCCGGTAGCGAGGCGCAGGATGAATGGGTAGCCTTGCATGCCCATTGGGATGGTCTGGGTAAAGGCACAGAGAATGGTCAGGAAGTGATCCTGAACGGTGCGGTGGATAATGCCTCTGGTGTGGCCGGAGTGTTGGAGCTCGCCAGGGTATTCAAGCAAAAGGCCAAAGCAATGCCCCTTAAACGTACGCTGATGTTTGCTGCCTTTACTGCCGAGGAAACCGGCATAATTGGTGCGGAGCATTTTGCTAAGCATCCGCCGGTGCCGGCTAAGGATATCGTCGCATTTTTAAATATAGACGGCATGAACGTAAATGATGCCACCCCTTATACGCTGCAATACGGAGAGAATGTATCTGATCTGGAAGACTATGTTGCCCGCGTGGCTAAACGTCAGGGGCGCTTTGTTAAACCAGATCCGCGGCCTCAGAACGGCCTGTTTTTTCGCTCCGATCATTTTGCCGCAGCCCGCCAGGGGATCCCGTCGTATTTATTTATGAGTCTGGGGGATACCGATCCGCAATTTATCGCCAGTCGTTATCATAAATCTGGTGATGATTACTTTGATAGCTGGTCATTAGGCGGGGTGGTTCAGGATCTGGACCTGATTGGGCAGATTATGGCTGAGCTTGCCAACAATGGCGACTGGCCGGGCTGGAAAGCTGAATCGTCCTTTAAAGAAGCACGGATTGCTTCGGGCCGTGGAATTTCCCCTGGCGAAGAGTAACCGGCTAAAGGGGGCTATCGCCATCGTCAGCATCAGTCGCATTACACGGATACAAAGTGTGATTGCTGATGTTATTCAGTTTAAGGCGTTCCCCGGCCGCAGTGTTTTCATACCGGTCAGAAAAGCCGCAACGTTATCGTCGCCCTCAGCCGGCGCCCAGTCGGCAAAGTCTTTATCGTCGGTCACTTCGTAGGGGCCTTGTTTTACCTCAACAAAAGTTACCGGCTGATTGCATACGGTGGCGTGCCAGGTGTTGGGAGGGATTTCCACCCCCAGGCAGTCACTGCCCGGGCCCAAAGCAAGGCGCTCTGTGAGCACGCCGTAATCATCAAAAAACAGCAGCTCAAGGCAGCCATCCACCACCATAAAGAATTCCCATTTATGCGGTTGGCTATGGCGATGAGGCCTGACATAAGAGTCGGGCAGCATGCAGACAAACAGGCGCTGTACCGGCTGCCGGTAGTCATCATGCACATTGTGGTGTGCGCGGCGACGTGGGCTGGCTTCCGCCTGGGCTCTTAGTTCACTGAGTAACTCAACATCAAACTTTTTCATCGGCGCCTGCTTCCCTGTCGGCCTGAAGAATATCCTGCTGTAAATGCTGCACAATCTCCGGCCAGACTAACGCCATAATGTCTTTACGCAGGGCCGAGGCTTCCTCGGAATACTTCAGGCTGCCGTCTTCGTCGGCGTCCAGCCAGTGGTTGTCGCGCAGCGCGCTGATAAAACTCGACAGCACATTTTTATCGTAAAACTCCGGCGAGTGCATGCCATACAGTTTGGATAAACGCTCGGCCACGGTTTTACTTTCCCGCTCCAGGGCATTGCGGCTAATCGATTTGTCGCGTTTAAGAATGGTCAGCACTACCGCGTAACGCTGCAGGGTTTCCTGCATACAGCGACTCAGCAGCCAGCTTGAATGGAACTGTTCGCTGTCGGCTTCCGGCAACGCCAGATAACGCCCTTTTTGCTGCAACATGCCGGTTTGTTTGAAAGCATCTATCAGTTGCGCGGTGTAGGCCAGCGCTTCATCCTGCGACAAGTGCAGGAAGAGCTCGCGCTGCAGCAGTGGGTAAAGCGCTGCAATTAGCTGCAGAATGTTGGTTTTCTCCAGCTTGCCATGGGCAAAAATGGCCGTCATGACAATGCCTGGCAGCGCGAACAGGTGAATAATATTATTGCGATAGTAGGTTAAAAACACCGCGTTATCCGCCATCGGACTGATCAGCGTGCCGTAGTTGTCTTCGGTTACCTGTAATCGTTTTAACGATAAGGTGTGATCGAGTAGCGCGTTGGCATCTTCTTTAGGCAGGGTGGCATTAGCACTGTACGGAGCCAGCTCAAACAGGGCAAGGTAGTCGCGCATCGCCTGGGCCAGTTCCGTTTTACTCATGGTTTGGGTTTTCGACGCCAGCAGACACAGCGCGGTGAGGGCCATGCCGTTAATCGCAGCCGCACTGTTAACCCGGGTCATTAACTCGTTGGCCAGGCCGTTAACCGTAGGTGTTAACCAGGCTGGTTTTTTCTCGGGGTTTAAGGTCTGACTCTCACGCCAGTTAGGGGCTTTATTGTCGAGAAATTGATTGAGCGGCAGTGGCTCGCCAAAATTCACAAAGCCATGACCATAATTTTTGAGTTTTTTAATGGCTGAAAACACCTGCCAGTTGGACTCTTTCTTTTTCGCGCCGCCCTTCAGCTCGCTAAGATAGCTCTTCACTTCCATGACGTTTTCGTAGCCAATGTACACCGGCACCAAACTGATTGGCCGGTTTACCCCTTTGACTGCGGCCTGAATAGTCATGGCCAGCATGCCGGTTTTCGGCGGGATCAGGCGTCCGGTGCGGCTGCGGCCGCCTTCCGGGTAATACTTCACCGCGTAGCCTTTTTTAAACAGTAATTCCAGATACTCGCGGAATACGGCGGTGTAGAGCTTGTTACCGGCAAAGCTGCGGCGCAGGAAAAATGCCCCGCCGCGCCGAAAAATACCGCCTACCGGCCAGAAGTTAAGATTGATACCGGCAGCGATATGCGGTGTAACCAGGCCTTCATGGTAAATCACATAAGTAAGCAACAGATAATCCATATGACTGCGATGGCAGGGCACATAGATAATTTCGTGACCATTATTGGCCAGTTCACGAATACGGTTGGCGTGACCAACGCTGATACCGTTATAAATTTTGTTCCAGATACGGGTTAACAGGCGATCACCAAAGCGGATCAGCCCTTCCCGATAATCGGCGGCAATCTCTGTTAAGTAGCCTGCCGCAACCTGGCGTGCTTCTTCGGCGCTGAGTTTTTTGGCTCGCATCTCTTCACCAATGGCATTGCGAACCATTTCTGAGCCGAGTACCGCATTATTCAGTTCCTGCCGTTCCAGCAGAGTGGGGCCGGTCATAGCCTGGCGTTTACGATGAAAGTGAGTACTTGCTACGCGAGAAAGCTTGTGGGCCAGCTTTTCGTCGGAACTGCGCTGATCGACCATAGCGCGGGACGACACTGCCTGGCTGTAACTAATAAATGTATCCCGGCCGAGGAATAACACGATAAAAAACTTGCGTAACCAACTGGGCGCGGCGGACAGAGTGAGTAGATCCGCCAGCCCCGGCTTGCCTTTGCCTGGTGCCCTGCCCCAGGTAATAAATACCGGTACCACCTGAACATCGAAGTCGCTGTGATCGCGATGCAATTGGAACAGATCAGTAAATACCGGCTCGATATCGGTATCCTGGTTTCGTTTGCGTAACAGTGCCTCAGTGCGACGCAGAAACAGACTGCCCGGATAGGTTTTCTTCGCCAGCGTAACCGGCTCAATGGGGTCAGGTAGACCCATTTTCTGCGCGGACATTTGCAATGCCAGCTGATCGGTCACCGAGTCGGATGGCAGTAAATAAATAATGGGGCGCGATTTATCGATGCCGAGTTCACTCTCCACATCAGAAGGAATACTGTTGGTTTTCACCAGCCACTTAACCGGTAGACGAAACACGTTAAGCAAAGCCTGACGCATCCAAGTCATGAATTGGGTGTCCTGTTTAATGAAATACCTGCATAGTGTACCACGATTTCAGGCAGTTATAGCCTGGCTGGCCATGCTTGCAGCTAATCCTTGAATTTTATAGCCAGTGCACCACTGGTGCTGACTAAGGCGGTAGCGACAGTGCCCCAGGTCCAGTCTATCAGGGTAATGGGTAACGGCCAGTCGGCAACAATGGAATAATTGGTCAGGTTGTAGGCACCATAGGCCGTTGCCCCCACTACCGCGCCGTTCAGAAACGCTTTGGCCAGGCTTTGCCTGGCCGGTAGCACCGCCAGATATAAACCCGCCGCGCAATAGCCAATGTAAAACACCAGCCATGGCCAGGTGATAAACGGGTCGCGAAGCAAGCCGGAGAGACTGCCGAAGTACCATTGATTAGCTACCATTCCAAGCCAAATACCATCAAGCACGCCAAACACCAGCAGCATAGTGACATACGCCAGTAACAGCCGGGTAACAGTGATTTTAGAAGTAGAAGGGGATGTCATGTTGGTCCTTGTGGGGCGGCATTTTGTTACTGATTAATAGGCTAATCAGCCCGAAACAGATCGCTTTGCGCTGATTGATATTTTTGTTAATGTAAATTATTCTTATTTGCGTTTTTGGTTCAGGCCCTTGCCTGACAAAATCAAACCGCGTACTAGCAGTTAGGAGCATTAAAGTGCTGCCCGCTGCACCATTTCAAAATAATAAGTAAAGTTTATGATTTTAGGAAGTATTCTGGCGTTGATTGGGTCAGCCGTGGCGGCCGGTGGTGTGTACATGGGCTGGCGCAACAGTTCAGCAGTGTATGCCTGGTTGGGCTGGTTAGCCGCGGCCGGCAGTGTTTATTGTTGGTCTTTAACCCTGGGCGTGGAATATGGCCTGACTATTGGTCTTTGTTTGCCTGCGCTGACGGTGTGGGCGGCTATTGCGATTGAGGCCAACCCGCAACGGCAAACACCTGAGCGCGTAAAACCGGCACATCAATGGCGATTTGCCCCGTACCAGATTGCCCGTCAAACCGGGCATATTTTGTATGTCTTACCCGGGCAGATGTTTATCTGTGCACTCATTATGATCGCCCTGGTGTATCAGTTGCCGGTTTCAGAGCCCAAGCAAATGGCCATCGGCGTGCTGGTGATGCCAGTGTTGTGGGGCCTGCTGGCCTACTGGTACGTGCTGTCATCGCGTAAATGGCTGCACATTGTTTTATCTTCAGGCGCGGCTGCTGTGGCGGGCTTATGGTTATTTGGAGGGGCGCATGGCTAAATCGGTTTCTGCAGGCAGTCTGGCGAAACGTTCGCTGCAGTCTCACACCTGGCTGGGCCTGGTTGTTAGCGCGGTGATGTTTCTGATTTGTTTATCCGGCACCATTGCCGTATTGCATAAAGAGTTTGAGCGCTGGGAGCAACCCAATATCCCGGAGACAACCGAATACACTATCGAACAGGTGGAGCGTGCCTATACCAGCTTTACTGAGCAATACAGTGATGACACCCATCATTACTATTTTGTGTTCCCTGGTACCGGTATTCCGCGGCTGGTGATGGAAGATGATCACCGGGCCCACTTTGTGGATGACCAGGGTAGGCTTATTGAACAGGAAAATGTCACCTGGGCGCGGATGCTGGTGGATTTGCATTTGTACCTGCACCTGCCCCACTCGTTTGGCATGATTCTGGTGAGTGCCTGCGGCGCCTTATTGTGTGCGCTAATTGTCTCGGGCCTAATGGCGCATCCCAGAATTATCAAAGACGCCTTTAAGTTTCGCTACGGGGGCGATGGACTCAAGGAAAATATCGATCTGCATAATCGCCTGAGTGTGTGGGGCACGCCTTTTCATCTGATGATAGCTATCACCGGCGCCTATTTTGGCCTGGCCGGGGTGTTTGTGACCATCATTGCGCAGGCGTTCTACGATGGCGATACCCAGGCCGTATACGATCGCGCTTTTACGCCCGAACCTGAACTGGTGCAGGAGATTGCGCCGCCCGACATCGGCGCCGCTATGCGCGATCTTAAGGACCGGGTAAATACCGAAAGCAATTTGCTGTTCTTTACGGTACATGAACCGCATACACCGCAGCAGTTTCTGGAGTTTTTTGTAAAAACCCCTGAACGCCTGATTTACTCAGAAAACTACCGCTATGATTCGGCGGGCAATTATCTGGGTAAAGCCGGGTATTCTGATGGTGACGGTGGCATGCAAACCCTGTATTCCGTGTTCCGCATCCATTTTGGTGACTTTATCGGCATGCCGGTAAAAATTCTCTACATTGTGCTGGGCATGATGCTGACTGTGGTGTCTGCCACTGGCATGAATATCTGGCTGAAAAAGCGCCAGACCCGTGACGCGCTTAATTTGCTCTGGCCAGCCTTTGTTTGGGGGACGCCCGTGGCACTGGTGGCTAGCGCGCTGGGCTATTTTGCGGTCGCTCTCTCACCTACGCTTTTATTCTGGGTGGTGCTGGTATTGCTGGCGGGTCTGGCGTTACGCCTCAACAGCGAAGCGCGTATCCTGCCAGTATATAAACGGCTACTGGCGGCAGTGATTGCCTTATTCTGGCTGGTATATTTGGTGCGCTTTGGCACTGCCGCATTTTCTGTGGCAGCATTACAAATTAATGTGCCGTTGCTGGCAGTTGCTGTGTGGGCTATGTGGTCGGAACGCCGCAATAAGCGAAAAGTGATGCAGGTGGCAGCACCAAGCGCCAGCTAAACAGGAGAAGCCATGTTTATCGTTATGTTTGAGTTTGTTCCCAAAACAGGTAAAGAAGCCGACTTTTTGCGCGCCTGGCCAAAAGTCACTCAGGGCATTTATTTGTTTCATGGCAGCCTTGGCTCACGCTTGCATAAAGATGAAGAAGGGCGCTGGATTGCTTATGCGCAGTGGCCCGACCGGGCAACCTGGGAACAGGCCGCAGCTAACAGCATGAGTGAAGACTACGAACAGCAACGCATGCACATGCATGATGCCCTAAATCTTGAGACCACTCGAATTCTGTATAAAATGGACGTTGCCTGCGATTATTTGCAACGTCGTCCTTTTGCGGTGGATAGCTAACAGCAGTTAGCGTCTGGTGCAGTAAGCCGTTTGGTTGTGGTTAACAAGGAGTGGTCATGGAACATACGTTCTGGCATGACAAGTGGGAAAAAGGCGAGATAGGCTTTCATCAGAGCGATATCCATCCGATGCTGGCAGGATTCGCCGATCAATTTGGTATAGGCGATGGGTGCCGGGTGTTTGTGCCGCTTTGTGGTAAATCCAACGATATGACGTTCATGCTTGAGCGTGGTTGCGAAGTGGTGGGTGTTGAGCTAAGCCAGCTGGCTGTCAGCCAGTATTTCGAAAGCCTTGGCGTTACGCCAGTGATTGAAGAATGCGGCAAATTAATACGTTATTCGGCGCCGGATATCACGCTGTACTGTGGCGACTTTTTTGCGCTCACTGGCGAACAACTGGGTACCATCGATGTGGTTTACGACCGCGCCGCGCTGGTGGCACTGCCTCAGGATATGCGTAAGCAATACAGTCAGCGCTTGTGTTCACTCACTCCCGGCGCAAAACAGCTGTTGGTGACGTTTGAGTACGATCAGGCATTAATGGACGGCCCGCCTTTTGCTATTTCCAGTGAAGAAATCCAGCAAAACTATAATAAGTACTGCACAATAACGCTGCTGCACAGTGAAGTGCTGGCAGGCGGCTTAAAAGGGAAGGTTCCCGCCGTTGAAAACCTGTGGTCCCTTACTGGTAAGGGCTAACCGGTTACCGTTAAAAGGGTCGGCAAAGTGCTACTATTTTGCACCTTACCGACCTTGCAACAGTGAACTTTGATAGCAATCAGTAAGGGCCGTTAACAGCGGCGTCTGGTTGCCATAGCGCGTGATAAACCTGATTACCGCGCAGGTAATAGATATGACCATTGTGCAACACGCTGCGATCCTCATAGCTGCCAATGTAATAATCGTCCTCTGATGACGGTGATATCGAATCAATAAGACTCAGCGTTCGGTCTGCTTCACTGACCTCCAGCGTCTGCAGGGCGTTGCGGGTATACCAGTAACCGGTTGCGTCGATTCCCCAGGTTTGTGAGGGCAACGCAAACTGATAGCCGGTCTCTGTTTTCAGCACTGACAGCGAACGGTGGTCATATTCCACCGGGGTATAGGCTTGCGGCCATACAAACTCACCCAGTACCACCGGGTTGGAAGGGTCGAGTACATCAAACAAACTGACCTTCATGCCGTCTTCAATAGGGGTTTCCAGCGGCGTACTGCCGCTGGCCGGGATGGCATCGTTCCTAACCTGTTGACCAACGCCCAGTAATAGCCCGTTTTCCATGGGATGCAGGTAGCTGGAAAAACCGGGTATCTCCAGTTCGCCGGCAACCATTGGCGCGTACAGATCTGTTAAGTCAATCACGTACAAGGGATCAATCTGCTCGAAGGTCACGATAAAAGCTCTGTCCTCAAAAAAGCGTACCGCGTAAATGGCTTCACCTGGCTTGCCAATAGGAGCGGGTTGGGCTTCGTTGGGTAAGGTGGCAATTTCTATCAGTTCACTGCCTTGTTGCTCGAGGATGTGCAGCATATGTTCGGGATCCTGTGACCAGGCGCCTACTGTGGTGACAGCCAGTAATTTACCGTCGCGCTCAGCCAGTCTGAATTGCGCTGAACTTTGCCAGCCCAGAGTCCCTACCACACTGGCGGTTGCCTGATAGCGGATTTCATTACCCAGAGAGACTTTATGAACAACGGTTTTTTCTTCGCTGCTGGCATGTAAGTACAGGTGATCGGCCGAAGCGAACAGGCCATGGGCTTCGGTGAGCATGCACAGCGAGGAAAAATCCATGGGGTTATCCAAATCAATTTTAACCACGCTGACCATTTGTGTATGACCATTCTGCTCGGTAGCACGCTGGGGCAACAGGCAATCAGTTAACTGGTAAAGATCACTAGTTTGGCCATTAATGGTGATTTTAGGGACCAGTTCACTACTGTCTTTTGCCAGTATTGCATTGTACAAATCAACCAGGCTGCGATTACTGGTGCCGGCATCTGGCAAGTCATTCAGGTTGGGCACAAACTGTGTGGCAATAAACAAATGGTTGTCGATGCGTCGTGAGTTAATCAGGCCACCATCAATGCGGATGTTACTTACGGTACTGGGGCTGGCCGGATTAGCGACCCCGTAAATATCAATATAAGTATCGTTTTCTGGTTGCTGCCAGGGGCTTGAGTCGAGCAGAATATCGGCCATGGCGTAATACTGGAAAGAGTGACTGACCACACCAAGGGTATTTTCATACAGGTACATGCCGGCTACGTTAAGATTGTCCTGCAGTGAAATAGTCGCGGCTTCGGTTAAAGAATAATCGTGCTGGCGCGCCAGAATACGCACTTTTTTGACCTCTCCCTGGCTGGCGGTCCATACCGGTAAATCGGCTACAAACAGGTAGTCACCATTGTATTCGATGCGGTCCGCCTCATCGACACCGGCAATCTGGGTGTTGGTGGTTGAAAAGCTGGCTGGCTCAGCACCTCCGTCAGCGGCATCTTCCACGGCAGTTGCCTGCGCTTTCTTCATCAGATAGATGCCGTTTTTAACATAGCGTTCGGCGCTGACCTGTTGTGCCGTGGATAACGCTGAATCTGTCGCCGATATAAAGCTTAGCGTGGGCGGACTCTCGCTCCCATCGTTGCTGCAGGCGGTGATTGTACAGGTTGAAAATATCGCCACGGCCAGGCACTTCCACATCAGGTCGGTTTGTTGCTTCAGGTTCATATCCATGTCCTTTTAAGCAGTGAGGTTGAGTATTACCTTAGTGCTTGTTTAAGCAATAATCCGATCCAAACTATTTAGAAATGTGACAATTTGTAATCGGGTGCTGTGCCGGCTCTCAGGGTTTGATAATCTTAAAAAATCTGAATAACTTGCCGGAGCTGTGTGTGCGGATCCCTTTGCTGTGCTGTTTATTGCTGTGGCTGTCTGGCCCTGGCACCGCGTGGGGGTGCGAGAATGACGATGCCTGCATTGCGCCCAACACCTGGAAATTAGGCATCGCAGTGGGCATTGGCGCCCGCACCAACCCGTTGGTAGATGGCGACCCGATCCCACTGGTGGTCTTACCCGATGTGGCCTGGTATGGCGAAAACGCTTATTTCGACAACGGTGAAGCCGGTTATCAGTGGCAGTTGCGCAACGATATCAGCACGGAACTGTTCGTTGTGGCAAACCGTGAACGTTCCTATTTTACCTTCTGGCACCCGGCCAATATCGTTTTGTCTGTTAACAGCAGTTCGGCAGATGTGATCGGGGGCCCGTTGCAACCCGGCGACAGCGACAGTGAATCACCAGCGTTCAGGGATTCCATTTCTGTCGATGATATCAGCAACCGAAAGTGGACGGCTGATGCCGGTTTAAGAGTTAACTGGAACGGCTCAGACAGTCTTGTTTCTGCTGCGGTCGCAGGCGATCTGCTTAGCGTGCATCAGGGTTTTTATGCACAGTTAAAGTACCAGTATCGCTGGCAGTGGGACGACTGGCGTTTTGCCGCCAATGTTTCAGTAACCTACAAAAGCGAGAAGCTGATAGATTATTATTACGGTATCGATAGTGCAGATACGGCCAATAGCAATCTGTGGTATACCGCCGATCATGCCCTGCAAACCAGCGTCGGGCTGCTACTCAATAAGCCGTTAAACAAGCACTGGCGATGGGTGGGGCGGGTACAGCTTTCGACCCTGGGCAGTGGTATGACTGACAGCCCGCTGGTATCAAAAGATTACGTTGCCAGTGGTTTCATTGGCTTCGGCTATCGGTTTTAAGGGGCTTTGGTGCGTTTATTCTGCTTACTTCTGCTGCTCTCAGGTGCATTGATAATGCCAGCAGATGCTGAGGACGAAGCCTTTTCAGCCACGCCCAGTGAGTGTATCGCTGCAGAACAAGGCGACGAGTGTGTGATGTCAGTCTCCCTCAATTACCCACCACTTCTCAACGATAAATATTGCCTTACGCTAAACGGCGAGCCGCTGGGATGCTGGCCGCATACCGCTATGCCTGGTGCTATGAAGGTCACTTTGAAAGAAGAGTCAGAACTTAGCCTGATAAGAAAACAGAATACGCATCATGGTTCGGTGATGCTGACACTTCGTTATCGCAGTGCTGCTAAGCTCAGGCGCCGCGTTAGGAATCCCTGGAGTTTATTCTGATGAAGTCGCTTATCCTGGTTGAAGATGATGAAAGACTGGCTGAACTGGTAAGTCAGTACCTGACGGCTAACGGTTTTAGTGTGATCCGGTTTGCCGACGGCGAAGGGCTTATAGAGCGGGTGAAAGTCACACCACCGGATGCGATTATTCTGGACGTCATGCTGCCCGGCGATGATGGCTTTACGCTGTGTAATCGTTTACGCCAGTTTTATAGCGGGCCCTTACTGTTTATGACGGCAAAAAGTGAGAGCTTTGATCAGGTGCTGGGGCTGGAGATAGGCGCGGATGACTATGTGGTTAAGCCGGTTGAGCCGCGGGTCCTGCTGGCCAGGGTGAATGCCCTGATGCGTCGTGCCAGCTCGGTTGAAATGCCGGTTCACAGCGGCTCTGTGGTGACCTTTGGCAAGTTGAGTATCGATAAACTGTCGCGCCGGGTGAACCTGGGCGGCGAGGACATTACTTTAACCAGCCACGAGTTCGATCTGCTATGTTTACTGGCCGATAATGCCTCACAGCTGGTTGAGCGCACTACCCTGTACAAAGAGCTGATTGGCCGTGAGTATGACGGTCTTGACCGTTCGGCCGACGTCAGGGTGTCCCGCTTGCGTAAAAAGCTTAAAGACAATCCGCAAAATCCTTACCGCATCAAAACTATTTGGGGTAAGGGCTTCTTTTTTGTAGCGGATGCGTGGAGTGATGAATGACCCGCCTGTTCGTGAGCTTTTACCTGTTTATGGCGGTATCTCTGGTACTGATCAGCAGCACGCTGGAGCTGATTTGGCCGGGTGAGGATTACCGCGAGTCAGCCGATATGATGCTGGCAAAAGCCTTATTGCCGCTGGCGCTGGAGGATCAAAGCCAACTGCTGGTAAAACTCCGCCAGGCGGGTATCGATTACGAACTGAAAGACAGTGCGGCGATTAACTGGTCTGCCGCCGAGAAAGCCGAGCTTGCTGCCGGACAGCCGGTAACTCTGTACACCGACACCGCAAGATTCGTTTATATGCCCGCCAGTAAAAATCGCCTGATTGTGCTTACGCTGCCGTTTACCGAAGTGTCCAGGCCCTACTTACTGATCTACCTTTCGGCATTCCTGCTGCTATTGGGCGTGATGCTGGCAATCTGGTTATGGCCCTTATGGCGGGACCTGGCATATCTTACCCGCAAGGTCAATCATCTTGGTCAGGAAAGTGAAAATGTCGCCATCGCGCTTAAAAAGCGCTCTGTTATCCAGCCTATCGCTAACAAGCTCAATATGCTCAGCGAGCGGGTTCACGGTTTACTGCGTGACCAACGCGAACTGACCGGCGCTGTGGCCCATGAATTCAGAACGCCCATTGCCAGATTAAAATTTGCCCTGGAAATGAAACCCGAGCCAGACAGTCAGGCCTGGCGGGGTATTCAGGCCGATTTGGATGAACTCGAGGGGCTGGTGCAGGAAATGCTCGATTATACCCAGTACGATGCCATGACGCCGGAGCTCAACATAGCCGACATTCCGCTAAAAACGTTATGCAGTGAAGTGGTGACCAGATTAGCGCTTACCACCAACAAAACCCTGCAGGTCCGCGGTGACGAACTGACCGTCCGGGGCGATGGTCATTTTATCGAACGGGCCGTGATTAACCTGCTTAACAATGCCATCCGGCATGCTAAGTCGCAGGTGTTTATTGAGGTTTATCAAACCGGCTCCGCGGTGAATATTGCGGTTAACGATGACGGTAGTGGCGTTGAACCCGCGCTGGCATCACGTATATTCGACCCCTTTTTCCGGCCTGATAACAGCCGGGTGCGCTACGCTGGTGGCGCTGGTTTAGGGTTGGCAATTGTACAACGTATTCAGCTCTGGCACGAAGGCTCGGCCTCGGTAACGTCTAGCCGTTCGCTGGGCGGGGCCTGTTTTATTCTTTCTTATCCGCTTTAACAGCTGGCTGTGGAATCGGCAGAAATCGTGATCTGCTTCAACTTCGCTTAAGGTTTGCTTAAGCTTTAGCTGCTATACTGCCAGTACGTTAATTATCCCGTTATCAATCACATGCGTATTCTTTTAGTTGAGGACGATGAGCCGTTGTCGACAGCCCTGAGCAGTTCGTTGCGGGGGGCAAACTATGTTGTGGACTGTGTTTACCGTGGTAAGGAAGCGCTGGCCATGCTGGCGGCTGATCAGACCGATATAGTGATCCTCGACCTCGGCCTACCGGACATGGACGGTCTTGAGGTGCTACGCCAAATCCGCCAAAAGGTAAAAGACATGCCGGTGATCATCCTGACTGCCCGGGATAAGGTGACCGATAAAATCCTTGGCCTCGACGCCGGTGCCGATGATTACCTGCCCAAGCCATTTGATATGGACGAATTGTTTGCCCGGCTACGAGTGCTCGAACGCCGCCTGGGAACGGCCAGCACGGCCATGGTAAAAATTGGCGAGGTGGCCTTAAATACGCAAACGCTGGAGCTCACGGTAGCCGGTGAAGCGGTTTCACTGCCGCGCCGGGAGCTGATGTTATTAAAGGTGCTGATGGAAAACGGCGGCCGTATTCAGCCCAAACAAAAGCTGGAATCAAGGCTATACGAATGGGGCGATGAGGTGTCGAGTAATACTATTGAAGTGCACATCCATCATTTGCGCAAAAAGCTGCCGGAGAACTTTATTAAAACTATCCGTGGTGTTGGCTACAGTATTCCGGTAAGCGGAGCCTGACGATTGCATTCAATTCGGCGCACTATCACGCTGGTGCTTATCAGCTCTCTGATCCTGGTGATTTTCAGTGCTGCGATCCACGGTTATCGCGCAGCGCTGTCGATGTCGTCACGGTTTATGGATCAGGAGTTAACCACCCTGCTTTACTCTGTAGCCCTGAGCAATGGTCAGCAGGTTGAGGATTTGGGCAGCAGTGAGTTGGTTTACCAGATATGGCGCGACGACAAATTGATCACTGACTCGCCCAATCAACCGGATAAACCCCTCACTCTCGGTGCCGATGGCTTCTCTGAGCAAAACTTTGATGGCCGGCGCTGGCGAGTGTATAAACAAACCCTGACTGACGGTACCACAGTGATAGTCGGCCAGCCGCTACAAAGCCGGGTCGGACTCACCGATGCGTTAACAGTATCGGTGATAATGCCGTTTATTTACGCCGTGCCGATTCTGGCGCTGATCGTCTTTGTGTCGGTGAGTCTGGGCTTAAAACCCCTTAAGTTACTGTCATCAAAACTGTCTCACCGCCAGGGCAAGGATTTGTCGCCGGTGTCTTTGCCCCAGGTACCAACTGAAATGCAGCCGGTGATGGACACCCTTAACACCATGTTCCTGCGCCTTAATGAAGCCTTTGAACGCGAACAGCAGTTTGCCTCCAATGCCGCCCACGAACTGCGCACGCCGCTGAGTGTGATGAAAATTAACCTGCATAACCTGGCTAAAGAGCGTCAGGATGAGGCGGGTAAACTGCAGGCCATCCAGCAGGATACAGACCGAATGATCCACGTGGTAAATCAGATTTTACTGCTGAGTCGTACCAGCCCGGAAATGTTTCATACCCAGCTCAGTCAGGTGGATGCCTTTGTGGTGGCACAAAATGTAATTGCCGACCTCTACAGCAAAATAGAAAGTAAACGGCAGGAGATCAGCCTTGAAGGTGATAGTGCCTTACTGATGAGTACCGAATTTACCCTTTACACCCTGCTGCAAAACCTGATCGCCAACGCCAGTGCCTATTCGCCGGAGGGTGCAGCTATTCAGGTTACGGTGCTGGTGAAAGACCAGCAGGTTTGCCTGATAGTAGAAGACTCCGGGCCCGGTATTGCACTGCATGAGCGTTCGCAGGTGCTGAAACGCTTTTACCGCGATCAGAAAGATGAAAAATACAAATCTACCGGCAGCGGCCTGGGCCTGGCCATTGTTGGTCAGATTGTCACCTTGCATCATGGCAGCATTGCACTGGGCGACGCTTCGCTGGGCGGGTTAAGCGTGACAGTGAGTTTACCTTTTGAGGTAACGGAGTCATGAGGCAGATAAAGCAAGCCGCGGTGCTAGCCTTGTTAACAATAGCACCTTTGCAAGGATTGGCGGCGCTGCCGCAGGTGGTTATCGAAATACGTGACCACCTGTTTATACCGCAAACTGTGCGGATCCCTGAAGGCCGAAAAGTGCGCCTGGTGTTTATCAATCACGACCCGTCGCCAGAAGAAATAGACAGTTTCGATCTGAACCGGGAAAAAGTCATTTTCGGCAACAGTAAAGGCTCCATTTTTGTGGGGCCGCTACCCAGTGGCAGCTATAAATTCTTTGGTGAGCTGCACCCTAACTCGGCTGTAGGTTACGTTATTGTGACCGACGAGGAGGCAACGGATGCTGATTAATACCGTGATCCTGTTTATTCGCGACACCCTGCCGGTATTCTTATTATTTAGCTTCTTATTGGCTCAGCAGGGCGGCAGTGTTCGCTATCTATTCGGCGGCACGCTGGCGGGATTTCTGTTTGCTGTGGGACTGTATTTTAACCTGTCGGTGGTCTCAGAGTGGTTTGAGGGCGGCGGCCTGGAGCTGATTAAAACCCTGGTGCTGATGGTGATGTTATTGGGGCTTGGCGAGTATATCCGCCGCCAGTATCAGGGCGAGGCTCATGCCAGCCAGCGCTTAAGTGCCTTGCTGATGGTGGGCATCACGTTTATTAACGTGATTCACTTTATTATTTACTTGCTTGCCTACTGGTCTGCCCCGGATGCCGATACGTCGCTTTTTCTGGGTAACGTGATTGGTCTGGGCATTAGCCTCAGCGTGGGTGTATTGGTGTATGTGGCAGTGGCTGCCGTCCGCATTCGGTTAATTAAGCTGACTGTCCTGACGGTATTTTTTGCCGGTCAGATAGCGGGTATCGCCATGTTACTGGAGCAAATTAATTTGCTGCCAAATCAAAATCGTCTGTGGGATACGTCTGGCTGGGTGGCGGATGACAGCGAGTATGGCCACTTTTTAAATGTATTAATTGGCTACGAAGCCACGCCTACCGGTGCTTATATGCTGATTTATGTGGCTGCAGTGCTGTTTCCTGCAATGTATTGTTACCTGCATTCGTTACTGGTTGGCAAGCGTCAGCTAGCCGGGGAGTTGAAATGAGATTATATCTGGCTATCGCCCTCCTCTTGATATTGCCGGGCAAAGTATTGGCCGACAATTTTACCGTGGATCGGGTGTATCACCCGTACGTTTTGCCCTTCGAACGGGAATTCGAATGGCGCCTGACCTCAAGGCAAAGTGAGGAAGATGGCAATATCCTCATGCAACGGATTTCTTTTGGGCATGCTTTATCGGAGTACACCATCCTGGAAGCCTACATTGTTGGCTCCCGCGATGAGTCGGGGGATTTTGGCGTGGCCGGTTACGAGCTGGAACTGCGCTCTATGCTTACTGAGCAGGGTCAGTACTGGGCCGATTGGGGTCTGTTATTCGAACTGGAAAAGCAAAACGCTAGCAATGACTGGGAGTTCAAAGGCGGCGTGCTCACCGAAAAGGAACTGGGCCGCTTCAGCTTAACCACTAACGTAATGTTGGTGTACGAATGGGGCGATACCGTTCCTTCGGAGTTTGAAAGCGAGTTTAAAATGAAATTTCGCTACCGCTGGATCCCGGAAATTCAGCCAGCGGTAGAATTTTACGCGGCCGAGGATTTTATTGGTGTGGGCCCGGCCTTCATGGGTATCAAACGCTTTGATAAACAAAAGCAACTCAAATGGGAGCTGGCTTTTATTGCCGGACTCAACGGTGACAGCAAAGACCATACACTGCGTATGGCCATGGAGTATGAGTTTTAATCTACCTCAACCTCTTTGAGGTACCTGGCCGGAACACCACCCACAATAGTGTTAGGTTGAACGTCTTTGGTGACGACCGCGCCAGCCGCAATAATGGCCCCATTACCAATGGTGACACCCGCCAGAATGGTTGCGTTGGCACCAATCCAGACATTTTCCCCAACCGTAATTTTACCTGGTAACAGGTTGCCGCGAGACTGCGGATCCTGCTCATGGTTGAGTGACGCGAACACCACGTTATGACCAACCAGCGTGCCCGAGCCAATATAAATACCGCCCTGATCCTGAAACTTACAGCCTGAGTTTATAAAGATATTTTCGGCAAAGTGCAGGTTCTTACCACAGTCGGTGAATAGCGGCGGAAACACGGTTACGGTGGGGCTTACTTCCTGGCCGGTTAGTTCGCACAATAAAGCGGTCATTTGTTCAGGCGTGTTGTACTGATTATTGATTCTGGCGGTAACCTTAAACGCATCCTGACTCAGTGTGTGCATGTACCTGTGCACATCGGAGCCAGCCAGAACTTTATCGCCGCTATTAAGGGTGGCTAATAACGAGGTTAAATTCATGTTTTTGTAATGCCTAAAACGTAACAATCTGGCGCTAATAAATACCTAAATAAGTAGCATTATGCAATGTGTCGCAACGCCTCGGCAGCAACAGGTAATGCCGGGTTAGCGTGTGAGAAGCCGTTGCGCTATACTGCGGCGTTGTTTTTATGCGGCATCAGCTGTTTTGGTAGAGCGGGCACAAAAGTTGAGCACAATGCGGTTAGTTTCCTATTGCATACTCTTACTTCTAAGCAGTGTATTCTCTGCTGGTCGTGCCGTGGCTTTACCGCCAACGCAAGAGATCATCTTTGCGATTAATTCGCCCGGCTCACCACCCTATCTGTATTTTGATGCTCAGAGCCAGTCCTATCAGGGCGTGGTAGTAGATTTTTTTGCCAGCTTCGCCGGGGAAGCAAACCTGAATGTTACTTACCTCGACTCCAGCCGCGCCCGCAACGAGCTGCTGTTGCACCAGGGCAAAGCCGATATGTTCCTTTCGGGAGAAGAGTGGCTGGACGACCCCAATGGCTTTATATTCAGTAAGCCTCTTATACAGCATGACAGTTATCTGTATGCCACCACTGCGTTTGATGGTCCATTTGTCCCTGCCGAGAGTAATGGTGAAACGGTATGTACCCGGTTTGGCTATAAATATCCGGTGTTACAGGCGGCTTTTGAAAATCAGGAGCATACGCTTATACGCGTGGATTCAGCCAGTCAGACGCTGATGGCGCTTATGCTCACTAAAGGCCGCTGTGACTATGCCATTATGAGTGAGCAAAACGCGTTGTCGGTGCTCAATAAAAGGCAGTTTTGTAACAACGAATTTTACCAGTCACCGAATATTATTAGCAGTATTTCGCTGGTATTGGTTATTAGGGCTGGAAGACAAGAGCTGCTGCCAATCATTAATCAGTATATGGCCGGCTTTATCCGTAACGGCCAACTCTCCCGCTCCATTAAGCGCCATTCTGGCGAGCATCAATTCCCCAAACTTGTTTGTGACTGACAGTTTTTTTATAGCTAAGGCTGGCTTTTACCTCGTAAAACCGGGACATATAAAAACACAGCGTTATGCTTTAGTTGTTTTATCAGAAAAGTCAGCCTGTTATGGAGGCCCCGGATAACGTAGACGTTTTCGGGACACAAAAAAATCTGGGATTTTTTTGTGCTTAAGTTTTCCTTAATGTTGACACTTCATACTTACGCTCAACAGTCACCAATGAGACGAAGTTATGTTGAGTTCTATCCAACCTGTTTCAGAACAATTATCAGCCCTGCGTGTCCCGCGCAAAGGCTCGACTGTAGTGCCTGCTGTCGGTCAGTTGACAAGTCACTCGTCAATTATTGTGGCAAACCAGCAGAGCACAAAGAGAAAAACCATTGAAAACCATATTGCCAGGGGCTTTAACCAGGCCTATCAGGCACAGATCACCGAGTTTATGCCGCTGCTGGTGGCTCTTGGCCGCAATAAAATAGAAGCGGCCCTTGGTGTTCGCTCCGGCAAGCATAAACTGTTTGTTGAAACCTATTTTGACCAGCCACTGGAGCAGGCTTTGGCAGAAAAAGGCATTTACTGCCCTCGTCATCGCCTGGCCGAAATTGGCAATCTATATAGCCGTTCTTCCCGCTTCACCATGCCCTTATTACTGCTTACCGCTATGGGCTTATTTCAGCAGTACATTTCGGTGCTGGTATTTACCGCCACCAGTCAGTTGCAGCGGATGATGGAGCACGGCGGCCTTAGCCTGCATCATCTGACAGACGCCGATGAAGCCCGTTTGGGTGAGCCTAATCAAAACTGGGGCGCTTATTATCAGACTGCGCCGAAAGTGGTGGCTGCCAGAGTGGCGGATATTATTCAGTTAACCCTGGATAACCCGAAACTGCGAGCTGGTTCCGAGCAGTTTGCCCCCCTGATCCCTGCATTTGCTGCTGAGTTAGGAGCGCAATTATGATGTTACAACACTGGCAAAAGTGGCTGCATCGAGTTGCTGTGGAATCTCGTAGCGGTAACCTGACTTACGCTGAGCTGCATGACAGGGTTAACAAAGTGGCTGATTGGCTGAGTAAGCAAGAGGTGCAGCGAATTGCCTTGCTGGCCGATAACAGTGCCGAATGGATTATTTGCGATCTGGCCTGTCAGCGCGCAAACAAATTACTGGTGCCGGTACCGCCCTATTTTTCGACTATGCAGCGGCAGCACCTGCTGGCCGAAGCCGGTATCGAACTCATCATCACCGATCAGCCTGCACTGTTTGATGATAGCCATACAGCCACTTCGCCGTTTAATCTGCTTTATGCATTATTACGCGATAACTCAGAAATACCGGAGATCCCCACCGGCACGGGGAAAGTCACCTTTACCTCTGGCTCCACCGGTAATCCTAAAGGGGTTTGTCTGAGCAATGTATCGCAAGCCAGGATTGCTGCGAGCCTGGATGCTGCGTTGAATATGCCGTATGTGCGTCATCAGTGTTTATTGCCGCTCGCGACCCTGCTTGAGAATATCGCCGGTGTTTACGCGCCTCTGAACTGTGGTGGCACTGTGGTCGTTTGTGGCAGTGACGAGCTCGGTTTTTCCGGCGCCCGGCTAACCGACCCGGCGGCCATGTTAAGCGCCATCAGTAAAGCGCAGCCTGAGTCGTTGATTTTGGTGCCTGAGCTGTTATTCATGCTGGTTACCGCCTGCAGTAATGGCTGGCAACCACCGCAATCATTAAGGTTTATGGCGGTGGGCGGCGCTCATGTGCCGGCTGGTTTGATAGCCAAAGCACGTGAAGCCGGTTTGCCGGTTTATCAGGGCTATGGCCTGTCTGAATGTGTCTCGGTTAATACCCTGAACCTGCCCGGCGCAGACGATCCTGACAGTGTGGGACGTTCTCTTGGTCACAACACCCTTACCATAGAAAACGGCGAGCTGGTGGCCAGCGGCACCATTTTCCTCGGTTATCTGAATCAGCCGCAATCTTTTTATCCCACAGCAGTAAAAACCGGCGATTTGGTTAGCGAAGAAAACGGCTACTACTGTGTGGCCGGACGCAGGAAAAACCTCATTATCACCTCATTAGGACGCAATATTTCGCCTGAGTGGATTGAGAGTCTGCTACTGGCCGGCGGTTTATTCAGCCAGGTGTTGGTGGTGGGTGAAGCACGCCCGCATTGCGCTGCGCTATTGGTGCCGCGTCATAAGGGCGTCACCGCACAGATGATTGAACAACACCTTACGGCAGTTAATCAACAACTGCCCGACTATGCCCGTTTACAGGCGTGGCAAACCCTGCCTGAAATTGCGGCCGATGCCGGTTTATTTACCGCCAATGGCAAATTAAAACGGCAACAAGCCGTTATGCATTTTCAGACTGTTATCAACACTATGTACGCGCCGGCAGTGGTTTAGGCGAGGAGTAATTAGCATGAACTTATATACCCGTTTAGAGCAGGAAACTCAGGCAGAGCAAGCTTACTTAACCAGTTCGCCGATTATCCAGCAGGTGTTCAGGGGCGATATTTCCCTGGATGATTACACAGCCTTTCTGCGTGAGGCCTACCACCACGTAAAACATACCGTACCCTTACTTATGGCCACCGGTGCAGCGTTACCAGAAAGCAAAGAGTGGTTGCGAGAAGCGGTAGGTGAATATATTGAGGAAGAAATGGGCCATCAGGAATGGATCCTCAACGATTTAGCAGCCTGCGGGGTGGATAAGGAAACCGTTCGACATGGTCAGCCATCAGCTGCCACCGAACTCATGGTGGCCTATGCCTATGATGCAGTGCGTCGTAAAAATCCACTGTGCTTCTTTGGTATGGTGTTCGTGCTGGAAGGTACCAGCATTGCGCTGGCGGATAACGCGGCCGCCATGATCAGAAAAACCCTGGATTTACCTGGTGGCGCGTTCAGTTATCTGCGCTCCCATGGTTCGCTGGATCAGGAGCATATCGTGTTCTTTCGCGACCTGATGAATAAAATTGACGATAAAGCTGAGCAGGATCTGATTATCCATTCAGCCAAAATGTTCTTTCAGCTGTATGCCAATATCTTTCGCACGTTGAAATGCAAGGATACGCTTGGGGAGGCAGCCTGATGACTATTGAATGGCAACAGCAGGTTTGCCTGATTACCGGCGCTACAGGCGGTATCGGGGAGGCCATTGCCCGCAAGCTGGCTGGCCTTGGTGCCTCGCTGATCCTTACGGGCCGCAATGGGGCTAAACTCAGCGAACTGCTTGAGTCATTGCCCGGTCGTCACATGGTCGCCTGCGCTGATATCACCACGGCCGAAGGTCTGGATAAGGTTGTGGCGGTGTGTCATGAGCACTCGCCCACGATGCTGATAAACAGTGCCGGTATTAATGAAATTGGCAATTTCAGTGCTATTCCAATGGCCCGGATTGAAGCGCTGTTAGCCACTAACCTAACGGCACCTATGGCCCTGACACAGCGCTTGTTGTCTGTATTGCAACGTGCAGGCAAAAGTTACGTGGTCAATGTTGGCTCTACCTTTGGCAGTATTGGATTTCCCTGCCATGCGGCCTACTGCGCCGCTAAATTCGGCTTGCGTGGATTTACCGAATCCCTTATTCGTGAGTATGCGCACAGTTCGGTTAACTTTTATTACCTGGCTCCCAGGGCCACTCAGACTGCGATTAACTCCGACGCCGTGGTATCGATGAATCAGGCGTTGGGCAATCAGATGGACCCGCCAGAACGCGTCGCTGATACCTTAGTTGCACAGCTTGAAGGCAATAAATCCCGTTGGTTTATTGGTTTTCCGGAACGACTTTTTGCCCGCATCAATGGCGCGTTTCCCGCTATTGTTGACCGCGCGCTAATTAAAAAACTACCTATTATTCAACGTTTTTTGACATCTGTCACAAAGGAGAAACTGTCATGAAAACTGTTCGCTATCTGCTAACTTTGCTGGCGGCTGTGTGCCTGCCCCTGACTGCCGCTGAGAGTACCCCGGGACTGGCTGACATTCAGTCTGCCTGGGCCAGAATTAACTACGATGACATCGACAGTGATAAAAAAGCCGATGAATTTAAATCACTGATCAAGCAAGCCGAAGCGCTGGTGGAAACCCAGCCTAAACAGCCGGAATATTTAATCTGGCTGGGGATTGTGCAGTCGAGCACTGCCGGTGCAGAAGGTGGCATCGGCGCACTGAAATACGCCAAGTCCGCCAAGAAGAGCTTTGAGGATGCGTTGTCTATTGATTCCCATGCGCTGCAGGGATCGGCAATGACCAGCCTTGGCGTGTTGTACCATAAAGTCCCCGGTTGGCCGATTGGCTTTGGCAGCGACAAAAAAGCTGAGCAGCTGTTAAAAAGTGCCCTGCAGGTAAATCCGGATGGTATAGACAGCAACTATTTTTACGCTGAATACCTGTACGACGATGGTGAATATGAACAGGCGCTGGCTTATCTGGATAAAGCGTTAAATGCCGCTCCACGACCGACACGCCCATTAGCTGACGAAGGACGTCACAAAGATATCGCGGCCTTACGTGCCAAGGTGGAGAAAAAGATCCATTAAATATTGTTGAGGTTTATTCGTACCGTCCTGAAGGTATGGTAGTAAGCCTTAAAGGCCGGGTTGTCTTGCCGACACTCCGGCCTTTCGTTTTGTTGAGGAGGAACATCACGGTGCCTGCCAGGTTACCCCATTGGGTGGAAATCGGCGCTTTATTTCTTGCCCTGGTGGCGGGGTACGTTAATGCCATTGGACTGCTGAGTTTTGAGCATCAGTCGGTTTCGCACTTATCCGGCACGGCCACGTTGCTGGGGGCCGGATTGTTGGACCGAGGCTGGTTAAGCGCTGTTCATCTGCTGGGCGTGTTAGTCTCATTTTTAATCGGTGCCGCGCTTGCCGGTGCGCTACTAAATGCATCTACCCTGAAGCTTGGCCGGCATTATGATACGGCACTGACGATAGAAGCCGCTTTGTTGATTGTCGCCCAGCTGTTGCTCAATGAAGGGCTGTTTTATGCCCATTTTCTTGCTTCCGCTGCCTGTGGCTTACAAAACGCCCTGGCCACTCGTTACAGTGGTGCGGTGGTCAGAACCACTCATCTCACCGGCATTGTTACCGACCTGGGGATCATGCTGGGTGCTAAGTGCCGTGGAGAGCCCATTGATGGGCGCAAATTACAGTTGTTCCTGGTGATCATTGGCGGCTTTATTGCCGGCGGCACGGGTGGCGCGCTGGCATTCAGCGACTATGAACAGCTGGCGCTGGTGCTGCCTGCTGCAGTTTGCTTACTAATGGCACTGGCTTACCACCGTTTTGTAAGGCGCCAGCGCTGAAGGTAGGTTTGCATACCCGCCGATTTCTCCAGCCTTCGTAACACCAGTACAGCCAGCAGAATACCTATTGCATCGGCGCTGAGATCGGCAAAGTCAAAGGTACGGGAAGGGATAAAGGCCTGGCTTATTTCCTCGCCAATCACAAACAGCGTAACCGCCATGGCACCAAAATACAGCCTGGTGTTATTTAGCGTCCAGCCGGCAAACTTTGATGCCAGCACCGCTAAAAAAGTTAAGGTGCCGAATAAGCCCACATGGCCAAGTTTGTCGCCGTAGGGAATGGCCGCAACAAAGTCGAAAAATACACTGCTGTGCCCGGCATTGGCCATATAAATAATCCAGACTATAAACAGTAAAAAAGCGAGGGCAACTATGCGGGTGAAATTAGTCATTGGATGAGTCCCAAATGCTGCTAGTAATCCCTTTTGGGACACCAGCAATGACTTCCTGGGCAGCCACAGGTAGTTCCGGTTTGTAGGCGAGGGTTTTAATAAAAGTGCTTGCTTCCATGTGTTGCCCTTCAAAATAGCCAGTACAGTGTGACTATAATCCACCGGATGCGTCGATAAAGCTACCTGTAACAAAAGACGATTTATTCGTTGCCAGCCAGACAATGGCTTCAGCAACCTCTTGTACGGTGCCCGGTCGCTGCAGAGGAATGTTAGCTTGTAAGCGTTTTACTCTGTCCGGTTCGCCTCCTGAGGCATGCATTTCGGTATCTATCAGGGCCGGTCGCACTGCATTTACCCGAATCCCTTCGTCAGCCAGTTCCATTGCGGCGCCGCGGGTAAAGCTGTCCATGGCACCCTTGGACGCGGCGTAGTCCGTATATTCATTGGGGGCCCCGGATTTAGCTGCCGTGGAGGAAACATTCACAATAGTTCCGCCGCTGCCACCCTCTTTTGTCGACATTCTTGTTGCCGCTGCCTTGGTACACAAGAAACAGGACAGCACGTTTACATTGAGAATATGACGAAACCGCTCTGCCGAAATGCCGCGCAGGCCGGTTTGTTGCGCCAGGATGCCAGCGTTATTAACCAGTACAGCAAGAGGGCCCAGCGCGTCTGCCTGGGCAAACAAGGCTTCAACCTGAGCTTCCTCAGACACATCGGCCTGCACCGAAATACACGGCACACCCATAGCGCTAATTTCTTGCCTCAATGCCTCGGCCGGCCCGGCGGAGTGCAAATAGTTAAGCACAATTGCATAGCCTTCTGCTGCCATCAGCCGCGCTGTTGCGGCGCCTATTCCTCTGCTGCTGCCGGTAATGACAGCGACCTGGTTTAACATGGGCTGTGCCCCTTATTGTGCGGTTGTACTAAAGCGTTGAGCGACCAATGACGAACAGATGAACTTCATTATCTTATATTGTCGACATTTATATTCTGTAACACAACGAAAAATCAGTATTTCTACTAAAAATGTTAAAATTGTCGACAATATTAATGTAAAAGGAAATCAATTTTGACTTTATATAATTTACTCGGGGCCCTCAATACCCTATTCATTATGGTAAGCGTACTGGGTGTTTACTCTCAACTGGGCACCATCTGGCGCCGCAAGCAAATGGTGAGTAAAACCGAGCGCCCGACTGCTTTATTGTCACTGAATCAGTTCACCGTGAGCTTTTTTGCTTACCTGTCTTTTTTTATTTATGGCTACTCCATTGAGCCATTCAATCATTATATTGTGTGGCCCCGGTTACTCGCGGCGATGCTGGTGATGGGTATTTTGTTTGAAATCTGGCAGGACCGCAAATCAAGAGCGGCCCGGGTGAGCGTTGTGCTGGCAGGAGCGTGCCTGATACTGGCGGGGGCAGGGCTGGTGTTGGGCAAAACCATCGCCGATCAGAGCCGGTATATTGCGACCCTGCTTATTGTGCTGGTATCGGTGTTTATTGCTCAGGGCTACTATCATCAAATCCGCTTGATCCTGAAAGCAGGGCAAACCGGTGCGGTGGATCTTAAAATGAGTCAGTTTATTTTGCTGATGGATATTTCTACGATTGCCTTTGCCCTAAGCATGGGGGTAAGGGAAGGCTGGCCGCTGCTTACTTTAGCCATAACCAGTGCGATAACAAAGTTGATAATTATGTATTTATTCCGCTGGGTGAATGTGAGCAATGTGGCGGCCCGGCGTCGGCAACAATATACCTCAGCCTGAGTGGGGGATTGTACCCCCGCAAGCGCGGCATGTACTGACGCTAACGGGAGTACCAGGGAGCTGCGTTTTATTTGGCTTTGGTTACGTTGATTTTTTCAATATCTGGATTGTTTAGCGCATTTTCATCGTCGTCGGTTGCCAGTCTAAAGTCCAGTTGCACTAAAATGCCGGTTTGTCGTTGTGCCTTACCGCCCTGAACCCGAGGTTTATACTGCCATTGTTTCATCGCTTTCACCGCACTGGTATCAAATACCCCAGCCGGTGACGACTTCACTACTATAATGTTGTCGGTAGCGCCGGTTTCAGTGATATCAAACTGGAGCGTGACAAAACCTTCCTGATTCGCCAGCGCAGCGCTGGCCGGGTAAATCGGCGGAACCCGTTTAACGGGCGTCGCCAGATTGACTTTATCGGCCTGAATATCATCGGCAGGCAGATTAGCCAGAGCTGTGTGAGTGGTAAGAATAGCGGCGACAGCGAGTGCCACGATGCCAGCAACTTTACTTGCCGAATTTGGCTTATTGATCAGATTGAGTCGTTTCAACATGGTGCTTTTTTCTCCAAAGGTAGGGTAAGTTGTAAGGTACGAGGAGTTTTGTTCTGCGCAGGCCACCAGGGCTTTGGCGTAGAGTAATTTTTCCTCTGGGCTTTTCTGGCGCAATACCCGGTTATCGCACGCCAGTTCCTGATTAATTCTGAATGAGCGTAGGGCCAGCCAGACCAGAGGGTTAAACCAGAAGACAGTGACTAGTATCAGCGCCAGCGCATTCCACAGGTGATCGCCGTGCCGAAGGTGGGTGTTTTCGTGTTCGAGCACTAATTGCTGCTGCACCGGGCAAAACAACCGGGTAAAGCTTGCCGGAAGCAATATTCTGGGCGCAAACAGGCCAAATAACATAGGCGTGGTAGCTCGCCGGGCAATCCAGGTGTTGTTACTGCCAGCCACAGGGTTACCTATGGAGCGGGCAAGCTGTGAATACTGCGTTATCAGGTAAAGCGCGATGCAAGAGGCAGCTGCTGCCCATAAGCCCAGCCATACTGTGTTTTGTGAAACGTTCACCGGTACCGAGCCGCTTACTACATAGCGGGTAAAACTATTGGCAGGCAATGAAATGGCTGGGATGGGCAGATTAGCCATCAACAACACAAGCGGTACCATCCACCACAGTTTGTACATCAGCCGGATGCCAATTCTGACGGTGAAAAAGTGCTCCATCACCATCAGGGTAACAAGCACTAAACATAACGGGCCTTGCTGCTGAATGAGCCACTCAGTCATTGTTTTGCTCCCATTGTTTGATCAGCGCTTTAAGCTCATCCACATCCTGCTGGGACAGCGAATTCTGATTGGCAAACCCGGCTACCAGAGGCGCTACCTTGCCTTTAAATAATCGGCTCACAAAGCTGGTGGCTTCTTTTTTGGTGTAGTCTTCCCTGGCAATTAACGGCCGGTAGAGGTACTGACGCTGGGCCTTGTCAAAGTCCACCACACCCTTCTTAACCAATCGGCTGAGCAGGGTTTTTACGGTTTTATCGTGCCACGGCTTTTTTTGATTTAAGCGTTCCACAATATGGCTGGATGTGGCGGGAAAGTCGTCCCACAGTACATCGAGCACTTCAAATTCGGCGTTAGAGATATCCGCTTTAGGATTGTTGTTACTCATCGGGCACCTGCTTTAAATCCAGTTTAATGATTACACTTGTAGTCAATCTTTATTTAAGATTACATGTGTAATCTTTTCTGGCAAGTGATTTTTTGAAAAAGATGAAAATGCGTTAACGCAGGGGGGAGAAAAGTGGTTTGTAAGCTATTCCTGATGGCGTTTTACGCTACAGGAATAGCCGGTTTTCTTATGAGTGGGGTGTGCGGCTATAGGTTCAGCTGCGACAGGCAGTCAATCACCTTTTCTTCAGTGGCCTTAAAGCGCTCTTCATAAGGAGGCAGTGCGTCATCACCCTTTGCCTCCTCATTCATGATTTTATTACGAATATACTCATAGCGTTGCTGCAACACGGCTTCCTGAGTGGTGTAATTCACACCGTCAATTTCAAAGCCCCGGGCATAAACCTGTTTAGCGCAGACCTGCTGATCTTTTTGCGACATCAGTAATGTTGAAGAAATGCTTTTCGTCCAGCCGTCTATGGCCTGGTAAATATAGTCTTTCATCGAAGTTTTGAACGCTTCGTCATTGTCTGCAAAGGGTTCAAGCCAGGCAAATTTACTTGCCTGATCGCGCTCGAAAACACGGGCTTTAGCCAGCACCTTTTGCGATACCAAATCTATCAGCTCAAATTTAATTAGTACAAAGGCACCCACGTTATCACTTGCCACGTGCTTTCTTAAGCCGAAACCATTTACGTTCACCGGGGTTTGGTCGAACTGGACACTGTCTCTAGAGGCCACCACCACATATCGCAATCCCATTTGGGATGCCTGACTGGCAAACAAAGGGATGAACTTTTTGTTATCTAACGAGGCAATGGCTTCCTGGTTAGTATAGGCCGCTCTGTAAGTAGTGAAGTCCACCTCAACCGGCAATACTTTTACGCGCGGATTCACCCTGCTGAGCGCTTTGGTCATGGTTGTTGTAATGTAGTTATCAATGCCAAGGCCAGGAAAAGGATACAAGTTATTTTCGTTGTTAAAGATGGTTACCCCCACATAGTTGTAGGCAATCTGATCATCGATAAGCGACACAACACCGACCTTATCGATAGCTGCTAACTGTTCTTCTGTAATCCTCTCTCCAAAGGTTTCGCAGCCAGTTAAAACGACTATCAACAAAGTACTTATTAACCATTTCATATTTTTTTCATTCTCCCTAAATTTGGCATAAGCCACCTACCTGACTTATTAAATCAGGCTTTTTTGTTGCACGCACTTTATGTCAGAAAAACAGCTGCAGTGCGCCCGATTAAATGCCTGTAGCCAGTATATTACGAATAAAGAATAGGCTCTAACTATTTGTTAAAAGGCGCTTTTACACAATTAACGCAACCCAAAAAACTGCATACGTACCATTAAAAAGTTGCTAGAGTGGAAGAAAAACAATAAGGATAGATATGAAGTATTTAAGATACCTGATGACGGTTGCGATTTGTCTAATTGCATCGTTCGCCAGCCAGGCAAAGGAGTACGATGTAGTCACCCTCGATTCGGAGGTACTGAACGAACAACGGCAATATCAAGTTTTGTTGCCAGAAGATTATTCTGCAAGTTCACAACACTATCCGGTGATTTATCGGTTAGATGGTGCGGGAAATATCCCGCTGATGAACGAAGTGCTGGGCAGATTACGTGATGGTAACGCAGCCCCTGAAGTCATTATTGTAGCCATTGAAAACACCGAAAGACTGCGTGATATGTATCCCACCGTTAATCAGGATCCAAACGGCCCGGTTGGTGTGGGCGGCGGCGCTGAAAAATTTTTGGCGTTCATCGAACAGGAACTCATTCCCGATGTGGAAAAACGCTACCGAACACACTCAACCCGTATCATCGCCGGTGCCTCTGCGGGCGGCGTGTTCAGCCTGTATGCTATGCAACAAAGCCCGGGCCTTTTCGACGCGCACATCGCCTATAGCCCGGCGGTGTGGTGGAATGCGGGGGCCATGGTCGAGCGAACTAAACAATGGCTTTCAACGCAACCGGCAAAATCCACCTATGTCTACATGAATATTGGCAACGAAGGACTGCCAATGCGCCCTTACTATGATGAACTTCTCACTGCATTTTCGACGCATAAGAACCGCCATATAAAGTTAGTGGTGGAGCAATATCCGGGAGTGTCGCATGGTTTAACCTCAACAGCGGGAATTTTTAACGCCTATCAGTCATTTTTTCTGAGTAAAGAATTTGCGCGTGAAAATGTCACCGCTGATATGCAGGTAATCGATAGCTATTACAGGCAGTTAGGGGAACAGTGGGGCGTAGAGTATACCCCACCGGAAGCCACTGTTCGCCAGCTAGGCTATTATTTTGACTGGCAGCAACAGCCCGAGCTGGCGATGACTTTGTATAAGCATAATATGTCTCATCACCCACAAAACCCCGACGCTATTTCTGGTGTAGTTTATGGTTATGAAGGGCAAGGTAATCTCGACCAGGCACTTAATTTTGCTAAAAAGGCACTGGCGGTAGCTGCTAAGGAGCATCCTTACTACGATTATTTTGTAGATAACGTCGCCCGCATAGAAAACAAGATTAAAGACGCGGAGAAAGCGGACTAATGCGCTTTCTGATGTAAAAGCTTAGGTGTCTTTGTTAATTTCATTCTGTGTAAACTTCGCTTAATCTGATGACGCTCCAGCCGCTAATATAAATATTTCTGGGTCCGCGGGCGTCATATATTATGCCGCTTCTGTACATCGATATGAGCTCTGTACGACTCAACTGAAGACGACTTTGTCGGTAATAGTTTCTGAGTAATAGCGGCCGGTCAAATTGTACGTGTTTTTCAGGAGACACCGGTTCACTGTAGCCTATATTCCCAACCGCTACAGTGATGTTCTGGGCATCTGCCCTGATCACTTTTAAAGGAACGAAACGATATTTTGCGTCACTGGAACTATTCAGGGCATGGTAATCTACGAATAAAAAATCACTTTGCCTGGGCTTGGCGACAATTTCTGAGACGACAGATTGCTGATACTGACCGTATATCAGATAACACAATATCAGGCAGCCTGCTGCTGGAAGCTCCCAATGCAGCCACAGCCAATGAATAAAACCTGCTCCCTTACCCATGATTTAGCTCTCTCCCTTAGCTATCTGCATTGCACTTATTACTGCTGCCTGAAGGTCGCTTGTTAAATTCGCTGGCACAGAAAATACCTGTTTTTATTCAACCAGTGCTCGAATGCTTTTAATGACTAATTCAGGATCAGAAATATGCAGGTGATGTTTATTGGATTCAGAATACATAACGGTCACCTTTGATGACAGCTTTTTGAAATTGTTCTCTGCCTGAGCAAAGAGCGAGTCCATGGTCTGTGCGATCGAATCTGGCACAAATGGCGGATCGTAGCGGTCTGGAGAGGGCTTGCTGCGTAAAATGATTAATCGTTTGTCGCCAAAGCTCTGTGCAGTTTTAAGTTGCTGATAACTGGTTATAAGATCAATTTTCTCCGGTGCTTGCTTAAACATCGGATTATGAACACTTTGTTCAAATTGATAATAGCGCGCCAATTCTTCATTTACCGTGCTAAAGTTTTTCGGCCAGCGTGTTCCCATCGTATAAAAATAGCCAAACGGAGGCGGATCGATTAGTACAGCGCCAAGCACCTCATCCTCGTATAGTTGATTAAATGCGGTAATTACGTAAGAGGCGTAAGACCCGCCTGCAAAGTAATATGGCGGCGCGATCTGCGCGGCTGCAAGCAATTTATGTAGCCGCTCAGCGGTATCATAGATGGTTACCGGTACAGATCCTTGTTCGCTGTTTCCTATTCCTGCGCGGTCATATAAACAAACACTGTAGTGCTGTTTTAGTTGGATAATATTATCACTCCAGGCACCATCTGAGCCTGCACGTCCAAACCCCTGCTCCAGAATTAATGTTGGCTTGTCACTGGTATAACACTCCATGTAGAGCTTAAAGCCACCAACATCACAGAGTCCGGAGGTTGTTGATTTAGCTGCTGCCGTGGGTAAAGTGCCGGCGCCCAGTAAAAGCAGTAAAGTGATTAAAATTTTCATTAAGACTCCTTTTTCGACCATTAAGCCACCCGAATGTGAAGCACAAAAGTGGTAAAACGTGAGTGGCTCAATTAATTCCTGAACAGCTCAATACCGTAGTATGGATCTCTGGTAGGATGGATTGAAAAAAGGAGAACAAAGTGAAGTGGATACTGGGTTTAGGGGTGCTTGTCGCATTATATCTGTCTGCGGTCTATGTTCCGGTTGTACAGGAGCTCACCTTTACTCAACACTATTTTCTGAATCAAAGCGATAACCGGCAATTTGCGCAACCGATAGAACAACCGGACAGTTCGTGGGAGCCACGCCGGTTTGCTTCAATCCCGTTATACAATGATCCATACTGGATTCAGGCCACATTCAAGCTAGCGCATCAAAGCCAGTCCCCGCAAGCTATTTTTATCTCGATGTTAGGATCTTATGAAGTGTATTGGGATGGTAAGCTTATCGGACAAAACGGCGTCGTGGGTCAAAATGAAACGACTGAAATCGCCGGTAATATCGACGCGATATTTTTACTCCCACCTGACAATGCACATCAGGGCTTACATACCCTTAGTATGCGGATCTCGTCAAATTATCGCCCGGACTACTTGAAAGACTCTGGTTTTTGGGCATTTACCGGCGAATATCACGAACTTACTGTGTTATCACTGGAAAAAGCGTTTGCACCTTTAATGATGTCCGGTGTGATGTTGTTCGCCGCTTTCATTAGTGGCTTGCTGTATCTTAAAGGTTTGTCCGGCGCTAAATCACTCATATTCGGGTTACTCTGCGTGTCGGTTTATGCCCTTTGCCTTATCGAGGCCTGGCGAGGGTATTGGGGCTATACCTACGACTGGCATATCATCAGACTGGAGCTTATTAAGCATTTATCGATTGCAATAAGCGGTCTTTTGGTTTTGGCCGTGGCAACTGTTCTTTCCTGTAATCGCCGTTGGATAACCAGCGTATTGAGCATCTTCGCTCTTTTGCTGGCAGGATTATGCTTGACGGTGAGTGGTTACGATACTTTCAGCCGATGGATAGTTTTACTGGCTCTGGTAATAGGCACGGGTCTAAGTGCAACGGTGATTATTCAACAGAAGTCTGTACGTTTTGTATTTCTGCCAATTTGTCTGTTACTGGTAATAGTGCCTTTTATTATTTATCCCCTGGTATATCTAAATTCAACCTTTTTTATTTCATTCACTGTCCTCATTGCTGCCATGCTTTATTTCTTTTTTGAGGAGCTGCAAAAAATTAAAAATGATGCAATACAGCAGAAACTCACAAATGAGAGGCTAAAGATGGAGCTGATAAAAAAGCATATACAGCCCCACTTTTTAATGAACTCACTTACCGCTTTGGAAGAGCTTATTGAGCAATCTCCCCATCAGGCAATAGACTTCATTCAGAAACTATCCGAACTCTTCAAACAGGTTCATAACCTGATCGACAAAAGGCTCATTAGCTTATCTGATGAGCTAAAATACTGTCAGGCCTATATCGACATTCTCAATTACCGAAACGGCAGTAACATTGCGTTGACCATCGAGGGAAATAGTACTTCTGTTCGATTACCTCCGGGGATCCTGTTAACGTTGATTGAAAATGCCTTTTCACATAACGCTTATCAGAAAAGAGATGACACCTTTTATATCAGTATCAAGGATTCGAATAAGCATGAAACTGAAATTGCGCTCCAGCACCCGGTTATTCTCAGTGATCAACAGGCACATTCAGGAAGTGGGCAAGGAAGAAAATATATAACAACCAGAATGAGCGAAGTATTTCAGGATGACTGGTCGATAAGTGATGTTTCCCAGGCAGAACACTTTGTCACAACCCTTAAACTATTTAAAAATAATGATCATGGTACTGGGTGTTTATCGTGAACATACTTGTAGTGGAAGACGAATATTTGGTGAGTCAGCGATTATGCCGTCTTATTGGTCGGGTAAGTGAAAAAAATAATTGGGACTGTGATATCAGGCAGGCTTTTAATCTGAGTGAAGCGGAACGTTGTCTGCAAAATTATCAGGCAGATGCGCTCTTTCTGGATTTAAATCTGCATAACGTGGATGGTTTTACTTTATTAGATAATCAATCTCCAAAGCTTAAATGTATTGTGGTGTCGGCGTCGTCAGAAAGGGCTATCGAAGCATTCGATTTTGACGCCATAGATTTTGTTGCGAAGCCTTTTACTGAAGAGCGTATTAAGAAATCGATGACAAAGCTTCGTGACAGCCTCCAACTCTTTTCCAGTGACTTTTTATCTGTCGATGTGCGCGGTGAAAAACAAAAGATTGCCATCGAAGATATCTGCTACATAAAAGCAAATGGGCATTACTCGGAGTTGCATTGTGCGAATGCCAAAACTTACCTGTTTGAACAAGGGCTAAATACCCTATCCGAAACACTTGGCAATAGCATTTTGAGGGTGCATAAGTCTTATTCAGTACCGATAAAGCAAATCTGTAAACTCGAATCACAGGAGGGGAGTAAGTACCGTTTACATCTAAAATGTAACCAGTCGGTCCCTGTAAGCAGAGGTAAGGCCAGAGTAATTAGAGACTTGTTGAATTCCCTTTAAAGTATATAGCGGTTACAACATGTATGACGGGCTGGATCGACTTAAAACAACTACGGGAGGCGCAAAAGCTGGTAGTACGTCTGTTAATTATGATGCGCCAGGCAACATAATCAGCCTGAACACACTTAACAGAACGTTCAGCTATGCCATAGATAACAATCTCTATAGGCTTTCAAGCGTAAGCTCTTCGGGAAGTAAGGCAAAAGCTTATGGCTATTTCAACTACGAGATAAGTAGCGAGATAAGTAGGACAGTCACTTTTTTACTGAAGCTGTTAAGCCAAATTTAAAAGATAAATTTAATGAAAACTAATTCGTCGACGAATAAACATATAGGTGGTGCTATCTATATAGCCATCGGCTTGGTCATAATGTTATTGAATTTACTCATAGTCAAGGATGGAAATGTGCACATGATCTTAAATACTTTATCAAAGGATGAAGATACTTTTTTCTTTTATTTAAAGACTGGTTCTGGACTACTGATCTCTTTGGTATCAATTGGAGTTGGTTTTTTTATTATTTTACGCGGAAGAGATTAAATATTGGAATAGAGTGAGTAATGGATAATAAGACTAAAGCCTGTAGTGTGATATTTTTAATTTTATTAGGAGCCGGGTGCGATAATGACAAAAACCTCTCTGAAGACTTATGGCGATGTACCCAAACTTCTGCTATTACCGATGAAATAACAGGTTTCAATGAATATTATATGGATTTCTCTGCGTCGGAAAGTACAGTAACTCAAACCGGGAAGATAAAAGTTGTCGACTCTAATAATGGAAGGCATTCACTTTTAACTTATGAAGCATTGTTAAATTCGGTGACCACAGGCAAACGCTTCGAGAGCACCTTGAAAACCCTTGATTATGAAATACATGAAGACAATTTAGGTTTGTTTTCCCAAAATGTCTCTCGATTTTTTCCGAGTGTTGGGCAAAAAATTACCGGTGAAGTTATTAGCGAAACAAGTTTATATAAAACTTATCACTACGATAGTGGAAGCGTAATTGGGTGCAATAAACTATAGCATTACCCTTTGCGATTTATGCGTTGGTGTTTTTAGCATCAGATTTATGGGCTTCAGATATCTCTTTATATTCTCCTTTGACCTTGATTTTTCTATTCTCACTAAGGGCAACCAGGAAAACTAATCCAGCACGTACTTGTGCCTTTTCTATACTCAGATAGGCAAGTGTATTTTGACTCATCAGGTAGATTTCAGTCAGCGTTTTCTTTTCGTCATTGATAATTAACTTATACGGATAATTAAACGTGCGCCAAAGCTCGAAAATACAATACATGACAATTATCGGTGTGCCATAAAGGCCAAGTTCATACTTAGCTAGCGTTTCTGGGTCGATGCTTGCTGGATCCCTAACAACATATTGGTATAACCAGAGCGCTAAAATGAATATGACAATATAAATTCGAGCTAAAACATTATTTCTCTTATAAATACATTCACTATGGCTGGACACAATCGCAAATCCTTTTTGATTATTTCATCCTTTTATCGGCTGAGTAAATCGTACTATGGATTAGTTGAGCCTTGAATTGGATCCAGCAAAAACCGTTGTGTTTTAAGTTTTAGTCGTTATACTGCTAACAACTGTATGGAATAACAGGCTGGTTATGCGTCCACTAACTCCCCGACAACAAGAAGTCCTCGATCTGATCAAATCCACCATGCTGGATACCGGTATGCCGCCTACGCGTGCAGAGATTGCCCGCCAGTTAGGCTTTCGTTCTGCTAATGCCGCTGAAGAGCATTTAAAGGCGTTGGCGAAAAAGGGCGTGATTGAAATACTGCCGGGTACCTCACGGGGAATTAAGCTGAATATTCCGCTGGATGACGAAGCGGAAGAGGAAGGCTTGCCGCTGATTGGTCGGGTTGCGGCCGGTGAACCGATTCTGGCTCAGGAACATGTGGAAATGCACTATAAAGTGGATCCGGCGTTATTCCATCCAAAAGCCGATTTCCTGCTGCGTGTAAACGGAATGAGTATGAAAGACATAGGCATACTGGACGGCGATTTATTAGCAGTGCACCGCACCAGTGATGTCCACAATGGGCAGGTAGTGGTGGCCCGTGTAGATGAAGACGTTACCGTAAAGCGTTTGGAAAAGCGCGGCCGTGAAGTACTGCTGCATGCAGAAAATGAAGAATTCTCACCCATTAAGGTCGATCTGGCTAATCAGCCGTTTAATATCGAAGGTATCGCTGTAGGCGTTATCCGTAATGCCGACTGGATGTAAGCACATCAGGCATTATTTTTTAAATCTATGAATTTGAAAACCGGCATTCGCCGGTTTTCTTGCTTTTAGGGCTTTATTTCCCTTAAGCCACGCTTTCCCGTTGCTTTTTGCCTGTTCAGGTCTACTTATTAAGTTAGTAAAAGCTCACTAACAAAATTCACCCCGATTACCCTCCTCGCACAAAAAATAACCATTTATCCGAATTTTAGACAAAAATAGCTGGACGTTATAGTCACAATGAGTAATTCTTATACAGTGCTTAACAATAAAATAACAAAGTAAGCACAAAATATTAAAAAGGCAGTTCAAATAACAACCAATACAGACCAGTCAGGCTTTTTCGCATTGGGGCGTTTCGCGAGTGGCTACCGGTCTAACGGAGGTGTCGAGTGAAACAACTCGGGATATGTGTACTGAAAGCCTGGACAGCACTCGTTTTGTTGGTAGCTGGCGCGACAGCGGTAGCAGCAGGAAGCGGCGAAGTGTCGGCACTGAATCTGCGGCGTGGCGCGACAGAGATCAGTGGCCAGGTTTACGATCTGCACATGCTGATGTTCTCCATATGTGTGGGGATCGCAGTAGTAGTGTTTGGGATCATGTTTGTTTCTATGTATTTGCATCGCAAATCACGGGGTGCAAAACCAGCTAACTTTCACGAGAGTGTGAAAGTCGAAATAGCCTGGACCGTTTTACCCTTCTTAATTCTTATCTTTATGGCTGTACCAGCCGCTAAAACACTGCTTGCAATGGAAGATACCACCGAACCGGATATGACCGTGCTGGTAACCGGTTCGCAGTGGAAATGGCATTACAAGTATATGGATCGCGACGTGGAATTTTATTCACTGCTGGCGACTCAGCGTGAACAAATCGATAACCGCTATGCCAAGGGCGAAAACTACCTGCTGGAAGTCGACCGTCCGCTGGTGATCCCAACCGGCCAGAAAGTACGCTTTTTGATCACCTCTGACGACGTGATCCACTCCTGGTGGGTGCCTGATTTCGCGGTGAAAAAAGATGCTAACCCGGGTTTTATTAATGAAGCCTGGACACGGGTTGATGAGCCGGGGATCTACCGTGGTCAGTGCGCTGAACTGTGCGGTAAAGATCATGGGTTTATGCCGGTAGTGGTGATTGCCAAAGAGCCGGCTGCCTATGAAGCCTGGGCCAGTGAGCAGGAGTCCATTCGTCAGCAAGCTCGTGAAGAAGAACAACGCTTACTGGCGATGAATATGTCGATGGAAGAACTGATGACTGAAGGCGAGCGCGTGTACAACGCTACCTGTGCAGCCTGCCATATGCCTAACGGCGAAGGTTTACCAGGCGTGTTCCCGGCCCTCAAAGGCAGCCCCATGGCACTTAACGACATGCAAGGGCATATCGATATTGTATTAAACGGTAAAACCGGCACCGCCATGCAGGCGTTTGGCAAAATGCTGAGCCTTAAAGAACTGGCTGCGGTGATTACTTACGAGCGTAACGCCTGGGGCAATAACACCGGTGATATGGTGCAGGCCAAAGACGTTAACGCTGTGGTTAGCGGGGAATAGGAGCAGAACATGAGCAAAGCAACTGAGATTATCAGCCCCGCCCACGGGGAGGCACATGCCCACGACGACCATCATGAGCATCATATTCCCAAAGGTTTAATGCGCTGGGTACTCACTACTAACCATAAAGACATTGGTACGCTGTACCTGTGGTTTGCCTTTATTATGTTTTTAGTGGGTGGCGCCATGGCTATGGTGATCCGGGCCGAACTGTTTCAACCCGGATTACAAATTGTTGAACCGAATTTCTTTAACCAGATGACCACCGTGCATGGTCTTATCATGGTGTTCGGCGCTGTTATGCCGGCCTTTACCGGTTTGGCTAACTGGCTGGTACCTATGATGATTGGCGCGCCGGATATGGCGTTGCCGCGAATGAACAACTGGAGTTTCTGGATCCTGCCATTCGCCTTTACCATTTTACTGGCCTCACTGTTTGTGGAAGGCGGTGGCCCGGCCTTCGGCTGGACGTTCTATGCCCCACTCTCTACTACCTACAGTGGCGACAGTACGGCCTTGTTTGTGTTCTCGGTGCATATTATGGGTATCTCATCCATTATGGGTGCGATAAACGTAATCGTAACCATCTTTAACATGCGGGCCCCGGGCATGACCTGGATGAAAATGCCGCTGTTTGTATGGACCTGGCTGATTACCGCGTTTCTGTTGATAGCGGTAATGCCAGTACTGGCCGGCGCAGTAACCATGGTGCTTACCGATAAGTTCTTTGGCACCAGCTTCTTTGATGCAGCCGGCGGTGGCGATCCGGTGATGTTCCAGCATATTTTCTGGTTCTTCGGTCACCCTGAAGTGTACATCATGATTTTACCGGCTTTCGGTATTATCTCGCAGATTATTCCTACCTTTTCCCGTAAGCGTTTGTTCGGTTATGCCTCCATGGTTTATGCCACTACCTCCATTGCGCTGTTGAGCTTTATTGTGTGGGCACACCATATGTTTACAACCGGCATGCCGGTGGCGGCGGAAATGTTCTTTATGTTTGCCACCATGCTGATATCGGTGCCTACCGGGGTAAAAGTGTTTAACTGGGTCGCAACCATGTGGCGCGGGTCCATGACCTTTGAAGTGCCGATGCTGTTTGCTCTGGCCTTTATTGTGCTGTTTACCATAGGCGGCCTATCCGGTCTGATGCTGGCGATTACACCGGTGGATTTCCAGTACCACGATACCTACTTTGTGGTAGCGCATTTCCATTATGTGCTGGTAACCGGCGCGGTGTTCTCGATCATGGCGGCGGTGTATTACTGGATCCCGAAATGGACCGGCCGCATGTTCGATATCACCCTGGCTAAGTGGCATTTCTGGTGCTCACTGATTTCCGTTAACGTGCTGTTTTTCCCCATGCACTTTGTGGGGCTGGCGGGTATGCCGCGACGGATCCCGGATTATGCCTTGCAGTTCGCTGACTTTAACAAGTGGATCAGCCTGGGCGGTTTTGCTTTTGGTCTTTCTCAGCTCATCTTCCTGGCAGTAATGATTAAAGCCTGTCGTAAACAGGGTGAGCCGGTCTCTGATCAGGTATGGGAAGGTGCGGAAGGTCTGGAGTGGGAAATCCCCTCGCCGGCCCCGTATCACACCTTTGAAACGCCACCCGTTGTGAAGTAAGGGCACAATCATGGCCAATTCCAATTCGGCACTGGTAACTAAATTACTGCTGATTGTAGTGGGCATGTTCGGCTTTGGTTTTGCTCTGGTCCCGTTGTATGACGTGTTTTGCGACATCACCGGTATCAACGGCAAAACCAACGAAACGGCCGCGGTTTACTACGACGGTCAGGTGGATGAGTCGCGCACCGTCACGGTGGAGTTTATTACCCGCACTCATACCGGCATGCCGTGGGAATTCAGAGCACAAACTAAAAAGGTCAAAGTGCATCCCGGTGAAATGAACATGGTGGAATTTTATGTGCGCAACCCGGCTAACAAGTCGATGGTTGCGCAGGCCATTCCATCGGTGACACCGGGTCAGGCGGCGTTGTACCTAAATAAAACCGAATGCTTTTGTTTTAACAGTCAGCCCCTGGCAGCCGGCGGCGAGTCGCTTATGCCCATGCGGTTTTATGTGGATCCGCAACTGCCCGAAGACATTCACTTTTTTACCGTGCAATACACCCTTTTTGACGTCACTGGTAATGGTACCGATGACAAACCACTTAATAACCCTTTCCTGACTTCATTTAGCGATAACTGAGTCTAAGGAGAAAGTAATGCAACAAGAGTATCAGAAATACTATGTTCCGGCGCAAAGCTACTGGCCTATTGTGGGTGCCATTGCGCTGTTTTTAATTGCGGTAGGGGCCGGTAACTTTGTTATTGAAACCACTCGCGGCGAGAGCGGTTGGGGCGATAACGTTCTGGGCGTTGGCATATTCATGTTACTGGTGATGCTGTTTGGCTGGTTTAAGGACCAAATTAATGAGTCCATGAGCGGCCTGTACAGCGACCAGTTGGGCCGCTCGTACCGACAGGGAATGAGCTGGTTTATTTTCTCTGAAGTGATGTTTTTTGCGGCTTTCTTTGGCGCGCTGTTTTATGCCCGCATGATTGCAGTGCCATGGCTGGGCGGTTCGTCGAATAATGCCATGACTAACGAAGTGTTGTGGCCGGGTTTTCAGGCGATGTGGCCGCTGGTGGAAACACCGGGAGGCATTAATACCACGCCGATGAGCTGGGCGGGCCTGCCCACCATCAACACCATCATTCTGCTGATATCGTCGGTTACCCTGCACTTTGCTCACGTGGGCCTGGAACAGGGTAAACGCAAGCAACTCACCACTATGCTGGGTGCCACTATTTTGCTTGGCTGTGTGTTCCTGTTTCTGCAGGTGGAAGAATACATTCATGCCTATCAGGAGCTGGGCCTTACCCTGCAATCCGGCGTGTATGGTAATACCTTCTTCCTGTTAACCGGCTTTCACGGCATGCACGTTACTTTGGGTACCATCATTTTAATGGTGTTATTCCTGCGCGTAATCAAAGGCCACTTCACTCCCGACAATCACTTTGCCTTCCAGGCAGGCAGCTGGTACTGGCACTTTGTTGACGTAGTGTGGGTAATGCTGTTTGTGTTTGTTTACGTGTTGTAACGCTAATAAGGACTCGGATTGGGCGTGATCAGCCCGGTGGCCATGGCTATCAGGATGATCACCACAATCAGGGCCGACGTCATAACCCGCCGGCCGATATATTTACTCATCGGGGCTTTATCTGAGTTGTTACCCAGCATCACTTTCATCGCTAAAAACAGGTTAATGATCATAAAAATCAGTAAACCAACAATAATCACTTTGATGACCATGAGTAAAACTCCTCAGTACTCCGTGGCGAATGGTTCCGGGCCAAAGAAATGGCCGGTACTGGCAAGCTGCGTAACGCTGGTGGCGGTTGTCATTATGGTGTTTTTGGGTGTCTGGCAGCTTGACCGCATGGAGCAAAAACAGCAGCGTCTCGACAGCATAGCGCAAAAATACACCACTGCGCCAATGCATCCCTTCGACGTTGCCGAGCAATGGCAGGATGTGCGTGATGTACCGGTGCAGTTTCGTGGTGAGTTGCAGGCAACACAGCTTATCTTCCTGGATAACCAGATCACCAATGGTATCAGCGGTTATGACGTGCTGGCGCCGGTGATTACCCGTGGCCGGCCGGTATTGGTTAACCTAGGTTGGGTGGCGGCCTCTGCATCCCGAGCTGAATTACCAGCCATTGAGCTTCCCTCCGGGCAGGTCGAAATCAAAGGGGTGATAACCCAGCCCGGGCTTAATCCGCTAATCAAGGAAACCCAGCAACAGTTCAATGATTTTCCGCTGCGGGTGCAGCAAATAGATATTCCTCTGTTTAATCAGCAATGGGCGTCGCAACTGCCAGTCATGGTAGTTGAGCGGCTGTCGTCGCAACCTCAGATGAGCTGGTTTGTCACTAGCTGGCAGCCGGTTGTGATGTCACCGCAAAAACACCTCGGCTATGCCATTCAGTGGTTTGGCCTGGCCATTGCTGCCGTCGTTATTTTCATTATCGTGCTCATCAGGAGATCCAAATAATATGGCAACCGCAATTAATCCTCAGGCTAAACCCAAACGCTCGCTGCTGATTTTAATGGCGGCATTTATTATTCCGGTGGTGCTGGCCAAGCTGGCCCTCGACTTTAACTGGTTTGAGCAAGGCGCTACCAACAAAGGGGAGCTACTTCAACCGGTAGAGAACCTGCAGCCATTACTTAGCGAGCAGTCGCCGAAGTGGCGGGTCATGTATATTGTGCCAGCGCAGTGCGGTAACGAATGTGAAAATGCGATTTACGCCATCCAGCAGGTCTGGCTGGCGCTGGGTAAAGAGTCTGACCGGGCCCAGCCGGCGGTATTTTTAACCGCAACCAGCGACAGCAAAGCCATGAATATCCTGCATGATTACGAGCATATCAATGTGGTTACGCTCAATCAGTCGCAAATGCAGCAACTGGAAGCCAGCCAGGTGAATGAGCATATTTTTTTGGTCGATACCCAGGGCAATGCGATGTTGCGATTCCCCCTTTATCAGCTCCGTCAGGATGCCGTAATGGGCAGCCGCGACGTGCTGTCTGATTTGCGTAAATTACTTAAACTGTCACGTATTGGTTGAGGCGACACTATGCGCAAGTTGGTTGGTTTTAGTATTCTCCTGGCCGTTGTGGTGATTGTGCTGGGCGCCTACACCCGTTTAACGGATGCCGGTCTGGGTTGTCCGGACTGGCCGGGCTGCTACGGGCACCTTACGGTACCAGAATCTGACATGCATATTGAGGCGGCTAATGCCGCTTATCCTGAACGGCCGGTTGAGACCCACAAAGCCTGGAACGAGATGATCCACCGCTATTTTGCCGGCACTCTGGGCCTGTGTATTTTAGCCATCGCCATTTGGGCGGTGAGCAAACGATCGGCGGGGGTCCCCATAAAATTGCCGCTGATTTTGCTGGCGCTGGTGTCCTTTCAGGCCCTGTTGGGTATGTGGACAGTCACTTTGAACCTGCTTCCGGTGGTGGTGATGGGCCACCTGCTGGGCGGTTTTAGTGTACTCACCTGCCTGTTTTTACTGTATTTACGACTATCCCGTTACCGGATTGGTTTTGTGGATATGCGGATTAAACGCTATGCCATGTTTGCCGCGCTGGGCATCGTGGTGCTGATTGGCCAGATCGCCCTGGGCGGCTGGACCTCAGCCAATTATGCTGCGCTGGCCTGTACCGAATTCCCGGTTTGCGAAGGCGACTGGCTTAATCGCATTGATATGGCAGGTGCTTACAGCGTGCCTGAGGCCGAAAATTACGAGTACGGCGCTCATGATTACGCCGAGCGCATGACTATGCATATCGCCCATCGTTTGGGCGCGGTGATTACTTTTCTGTATCTGGGGTGGCTGGCTATCAGCCTGTATCGTCGCTCCGCTTCTCAGCATCTGCGCAACGCGTCGGTGGTATTAGCTCTGGTATTACTGGCTCAGGTTGGCCTGGGTATCAGCAATGTGGTGTTTAGCTTACCCCTGCAGGTTGCCGTTTTACACAATGCCGTAGCGGCATGTTTATTACTGGTGCTCGTTCTTATTACTTACACACTGTATCGAAAAGTGTAGGAGATCCTCATGGCAAAATCGCAACCGATTAATGCACCGCTGTCAGCCGCCAAAAGCCGCCCGTTAAGCGGCTGGCGGGCAAATTGGCGCTATTATTACGAAATGACCAAGCCCCGGGTGGTGATGCTATTACTGCTCACCGCCCTAGTGGGTATGTGTCTGGCCACGCCCGGCTGGGTACCCGCCGATCGCTTAATTGCCGGGTTACTGGGCATTGGACTGCTGGCCAGTGCGGCAGCCGTACTTAACCATATAGTGGATCATAAAATAGACAGCCAGATGGCACGAACCTTTAATCGCCCGGTGGTGAAAGGTAAGGTGAGTATTCAACAGGCGCTGATATTTTCATTTGTGCTGGCGGTAGTAGGTTATGCGTTGCTTGAAATCTGGGTTAACCGCCTGACTGCCATGCTCACGTTAGCCAGCCTGGTGGGCTATGCGGTGGTTTACACTATGTTTCTTAAACGTGCCACACCGCAAAACATAGTGATTGGCGGTTTAGCCGGCGCTGCGCCACCGTTGCTGGGCTGGACGGCTGTTACCGGAGAAGTGCACGCCTACGCGTTGCTGTTAGTGCTTATTGTATTTACCTGGACACCGCCGCATTTTTGGGCGCTGGCTATTCATCGCGAAAAAGACTACGCCAAAGCCAAGGTACCCATGCTGCCGGTGACTCACGGCATTGCTTTTACCAAAACCTGTGTGCTGCTTTACACCATATTACTGTGCCTGGTGTGCCTGCTGCCTTACCTGATTGGTAAAGCGCACCTAATTTATCTGGTGGGTTCGTCGCTGCTCAATGCTGGCTTTTTGTATTATGCGTTAAAACTTAAATATGCGGCCGATGAGCAAACCGCCATGACCACCTTTAAATACTCTATTATCCATCTGATGGTATTATTTGTTGTATTATTGGTTGATCACTATGTGCCGATGGCTTTATGAATCAAAAATTGTTGTTAACCCTGGTGGCAGCGCTGGCCCTGGTGGCCGGCGTGGGTATGGCGTGGTGGTTCAGCACGCAAAGCGCCGAAAACGAAACACCTCAGTATCTGCAAACTTTTCCTGAGCCTCGCCAGCTGGCCGAGGTAACACTGCTTAATCAACACGGTGAAACAGTAACAAACGAGCTGTTTAAAGGGCATTGGAGTCTGTTATTTTTAGGCTATACGTTTTGTCCGGATGTGTGCCCTACTACTATGGCGGCATTAGGAAAAATTTATCCAGAACTAAAAAATATTTCCACCGACTCGCCAATTCAGGTAGTGTTTGTCTCCGTGGATCCAAAGCGGGATACACCTGAAAGGCTCGCCTCTTACGTTGAGTACTTTAACCCGGAGTTCGTTGCATTAACGGGTGAGCATAAAATGTTGTTCCCGTTTGCGAGATCAATGGGGTTAATGTATGCCATTGCGGAAAGTACCGATAACCCCAATTATCTTGTTGATCACAGTGCTTCTGTGGTTGTAGTCGATCCGAATGGTTTAGCCATCGGAAGGTTTAAGCCTGAGTATAATCCTGGTGAACTTGCAGTAAGTGACAGTGTTCAAATACTTACTGATATGCCTGTTATTACCAAAGTACAATAAATGCCATGTTGTAGTATTATCCGAAATGCCAACAAGGATGATGGTAGTATAGCTGTTCCCCTGCTGTTTAACGCTGGTAAGCACTTGCTTACCGAGGTCTTTGGCCAAGGTGACCAACAAGTCGCCCTGGACTACCTGTTATCAGCCTGGAATAAAGGGGGTGGACAGTACGGTTTTGAAAATCATTGGGTTGCCGAGTATAACGGTGAAGTGACCGGCCTGGTTAGTTGCTGGCATGATCGCTTGCCTGAAAACTTCGACAGAGAAACCCTGTCTTCTATCGTCGAGCACTTCGGTATCGATGACGCACTTGAGATCGTCATGCGCTCGCAGCAATACCTGGCCGTGTTAGAGGCACCTTTATTTACCGAACTCGGTATCGGCCACCTGGCTGTATCGCCTGACACTCGCCGTCAGGGTACGGGCTCTGCCCTTATCGAGTTTATGGAAGTAAAAGCCCGCGCGATGAAGAAAAATGCGCTCGTTTTAAACTGTGAAATTGCTAATAAAGGCGCGATTGCTTTTTATCAGCGATTAGGGTTTGGTGAACACCGGACCAACGACCAGTTTGTGCAAATGATCAAAGCGCTGCACATCGAAACGCAATAACCAGTGGGCTATTGCCAGCCGCGATGTACTCGCGTCAGCAATAGCCGCTGTTTCGTTTAATCCGGATACTGACCCTTCTCGTTGGCCACAAAAAACGGCATCGAATACCAGTAAAAGCGGCCGCCTGCCGACTCTGATGGCGCAGTACAATTTACCCGTGAACGGCCAATTGGTAACTTTGCATCCAGCGTAAAACTAAACTCACTGGCCGTGGTTGTTACGTCAAGGGTACCGCCCTGATAGTAACAGGCCAGCTGCGATAATCTCACGTCTTTAGCGGCAGTTTCGTCGAGAGTAATGTTAACGGTGTCATCCAGCTGACGGCTGGCTATTTGCGGATCGGCCAGCGAAGCATTTACCACCGGCATAGAGAGACTCGCCATTTTGGTCTTCAAAGTGCTCAGCTTGGCATAGGGACCGGCAGCAGGAAAGCGCGGGATAGCCGTCATATCGGTAAATGAACCAAAGGCGCCCGAGTGCTGCCCAAACCCGGTATAACCCTGTTTTTCCAGGTGCTTAGCCAACGTGAGGTTGTATTCGCCGAAGGGGTACGCGAGGTACTTGAGTGATTCACCGGTCTGTTGTTGAATGATTTTTTCGGCACTGGTGATGTTTTGCCATACCCGTTTAAGCCAGGCCTGTTCATTTTCTCCGGCCTGTTTTTCCAGCAGGTGCAAATGGTCCAGGGTGTGATTGGCGAAGGTTACTCCCTGTTTTTGCATTTGCTTTACCTGTTTCCAGCTAAGCTGATTGCCCTGCTTGTTAATGACTTCAGGGTTAATAAAAATGGTGTAAGGAAAGTTATGCTTGCGCAGTAACGGATGACCATTGGTGAGTATATTTTCGTAGCCATCATCAAAGGTAATGGCCAGTGCGTTATCCGGCACGCTGCCCTTGCCTTTCGCCGCCTCAACCAGCTGCTTTAAGGGCACCACCGTATAGTTTTCTGCAATGTAGTCGAGGTGCTGGGCAAACTCTTCGGGTGTAACTGAGGTGCTGCGCGGGGTATCTTCCGCAACATGGTGATACAGTAAGATCACGCCACTGGAGTGGGCTGGTCCGGCCTGGGCCTGACTTGCCGTACTGTGCAAAAATAACAGGCTCAGTAACAGCGGGATAAATCGACGTGTCATGATAAACTGCATGCATTCTCCTTGATATTAATACAAAACTCGCAAAGGTTCCGGTGACAACCCTATCCTATCAGTTACGTGGCAGCGCTGCCCACATTCAGTTATTAAAGCTGGCCCTGCCGATGATTCTGGCGAATATCACCACGCCATTACTTGGACTGGTTGATACGGCAGTCATGGGGCATATGGATTCATCGGCGCAACTGGCCGGGGCTTCCATTGGCGCGTTAATTCTGACCCAAATTTACTGGGTGTGCGGTTTTATTCGTATGTCGGCCACCGGCATGAGCGCGCAGGCCCGGGGCGAGGGCGACCTCACCGTGATGGCAAAGTCGTTTTATCAAACCGCGGTAATTGCCATCACCATTGGCCTGCTTATCTGGCTCACCCAACAGGCTATTCTGCAAGCCGGTTTATGGCTGGCGGCCCCGGCGGCCGATGTGGCGGTTTACAGCCGTGAGTACTTTAACATCCGGGTGTGGGGAGCTCCGGCAGCGTTGCTTAATCTGGCTTTGATTGGCTGGCTGGTGGGGCAACAAAAAACCACCAGTGTGTTACTGGTGCAGATTGTCGGTAACCTGCTCAATGCCAGCCTGGATATCCTGCTGGTGTGGTGGTGGGACTGGGGCGTAAGCGGTGTAGCGCTGGCCAGCGTGGTTGCCGAATACACCATGATGATCATGGCGATGCTAATTGCCTTAAAACACATTCAGTGGCAGCCTCCGGCGCTGGAGTGGTTTAATAAAACGGCGCGTAAATTTTTAATGAAGCTAAACGGTGACATGCTGCTGCGTAATCTGGCGTTGCAGGCTTGTCTGGCGTTTTTAACCATTCAGGGCGCCCGGTATGGGCAGACTGCCACCGCCGTAAATGCCATTCTGATGCAGTTCTTTGTGCTGATTGCGCTGGGGCTCGATGGCATTGCCTATGCTGTAGAGGCTACCGTAGGTGAGGCAGCCGGCGCAAAAAGTAGCAAAGGCGTTATGCGCCAGACGCAGCGAGGATTACTGTGGTCGGGGCTGTTTGCCGTTGGTTATGCAGTGATTTTCTGGTTTTTCGGACCGCAAATTATTCGTTTACTCACGGACATCGAATCTTTGCAGCAGGCAGCCTATGCCTACCTTGGCATGATGACCGTGCTGCCATTAGTGGCTCACTGGTGCTTTTTATATGATGGGGTGTTTGTTGGTCTTACTCAGGCCAGGGCCATGCGCGATACCATGATAGTCAGTGCGCTGCTGGTGTATTTTCCGGTCTGGTATGTTACTCAATCTGAGGGTAACCCGGCCTTATGGTGGGCCTTACTGGCCTTTTTACTCGCCCGGGGAATAACGCTGGGGGCAGTGTTTTACTGGCGCCGGGATAAACTCGTTGTTGGTACCTGAGTTTACTTGTGTCGGTGGGGATTAATCGACTTCGTGAGGCGATACCAGAGCAGGCCAAGATAACCAGACATTGCCCAGCCAAAGCCGCCAAGCAACACTGCTAACCCCACATAATAAAGCGGTTCAAACCACCAGGCGCCGGCTACCATAACGCAAAGGCCCAAGGCAAAAACGCTGAGGCCCTGAATAAAGCGTTGCCAGTGGCTAGAAGGCAGCATAGCGCCGTGGTCCGGCTGTTGGCTTAGTAGTAAGAGTGCTCACCCGACTGATGTTCTGTAGCATCACGAACACCTTTGATTTCGCCGGCAAATTCGTCGAGCATCTGCTTTTCGATCCCTTCTTTAAGCGTTACATCGACCATTGAGCACCCGTTACAACCGCCGCCAAACTGCAGCACGGCGTAACCGTCATCAGTAATTTCCAGCAGTACCACCTGGCCGCCGTGGTTGGCCAGTTGCGGGTTAATTTCAGACTCAATCATATAGTTCAGACGTTCGACAATCGGCGCATCGTCTGCCACTTTACGAGCCTTGGCATTTGGCGCTTTCAGCGTTAGCTGTGAGCCCATCTGATCGGTGACATAATCGATTTCGGCTTCTTCGAGATATGGCGCGCTTTCTTCGTCAACCACGGCATCAAAGCCGTCGAAGGGTAGCCGGGTGTCAGAAGACTCCACCGCATCGGGTGGACAATAAGAAACACCGCATTCAGCACTTGAGGTTCCCGGATTCACTACGAAAACACGAATATTTGTGCCTTCTTCCTGTTTAGCCAGTAACTTAACAAAGTGTCCCTGGGCCTCTTTTGATATTGAGATCATTGTAGAGTCCTGCATAATCAATAACTATCGCATATGATAACAAATTAACCTGAGTAAAACAGTCAGGTATTGAAAATATATTATGCCGAAGTCACAGGTTTCAAGACCATCAGATAAAACTAATTATGGTGTCCGTAAAATGCTATCAGCGCCAATAACGACAAACTTCACCCCTTTACGCTCATGTCTTGCCAGGCTCTGCACTGTTATGATTGTTGCGTTTTCGCTTTGCTTCAGCGCTTTGGCCACTGCCCAGGGCAAACCAGCCAGAGCTTACTTACCTGACAATGTTAAGCTTGATCCCGCTATACCCACACCTGAATCGGTGCTTGGTTATAATGTTGGCGACTGGCACGTACGCCATGATCTGCTGGTTACTTATATGCAGCGCCTCGCGGCGGCTTCTGAGCGGATAACCCTGGAAGTCACCGGCTATACCCACGAGCAACGCCCGCTACTGCTGTTAACCATCACGGCACCTCAAAATCGCAGTAAGCTGGAAGACTGGCGGACCGCGCATATGGCGCAGGTTCAGCAAGGAAAGAAAACACCGGCGGATGCACCACTGTTCTTTTACATGGGTTACAGCGTGCACGGCAATGAGCCTTCTGGTGCCAATGCATCGCTGTTAGTGGCTTATTATCTTGCGGCGGCCCGGGACGAGCGGGTAACCCGTTTACTGCAGGAAAACGTGGTGCTGCTGGATCCGTCCTACAACCCGGATGGGCTATCGCGATTTGCGCACTGGGCCAATATGCACAAGGGCAAGGTACTCAATGCCGACCCGGCGCACCGTGAACATCAGGAAGGCTGGCCCAACGGGCGCACCAATCACTATTGGTTCGACCTTAACCGCGACTGGTTAATGATGGTGCACCCTGAGTCGCAGGCGCGTATCAGCAAGTTTCAGCACTGGCGCCCTCATGTGTTAACTGATTTCCACGAAATGGGTACCAACAGTACTTACTTTTTCCAGCCGGGTGTGCCGAGTCGCAAAAACCCGTTTACGCCGGAAGGCAACGTACGCCTGACCAACGCGCTGGCAGAATACTATGTCAGCGCCTTTGATAGTCAGAAACAGCTGTATTTCAGTCAGGAAGGCTTTGATGACTTTTACTATGGCAAAGGCTCATCTTATCCGGACGCCCAGGGCAGTATTGGCGTGTTGTTTGAGCAGGCCAGTAGCCGCGGCCACCTGCAGGACTCCATTAACGGCCCGTTAGCGTTCCCGCAAACTATCCAGAATCAGTTCACCATGTCAGTGGCGGTGTTTGATGGCGCCATGGCAAATAAAGCAGCGCTGCTGGACTATCAGCATAACTTTTTTAAAGACACCGCAGAGCTTGCCAGTCAGGATGATAATGCAGCCTATTTACTTCATGAGCCGCAGGACAGCTGGCGGCTGGAGAAAGCGCGCTGGGTGCTCACGCAGCACAATATCCGGTATCAGCAACCGCGCGAAGATATTGAAGTTAACGACACTATTTATAAAGCAAACAGCACGCTGGTAGTGCCGCTGGCACAGCCGCAGTACCGCTTAATCAAGGCGTTATTCTCCACTCAGCAGGACTTTGTGGATAACACCTTTTACGACGTGTCTAACTTTAACCTGCCACTGGCATTTGATTTAACCTTTGCCCCCATGAGCAGCCGTGAATTGCGCCGTGCCAAATTCACCAACACCAGCCCGTCATCCGCTCCGATAGTGCCGGTTGACAGCGAAGCCTATGCTTACGCGTTTGAGTGGCATCACTACAAAGCCCCGGCGTTGTTGCAACAATTGCTTGATAACGGCGTGGCAGCGCGTATTGCCACCCAGCCTTTTACTGCTGCCACCACACAGGGCAACTTATCGCTGGCGGCGGGTACCATCGTGATCCCTCGGGGTGTGCCGCAGCCACAGAAACTCATTGAGTTAGTGAATACAGCCGCGGTTGATGCCGGGGTACCGGTGTTATCCTTAAACAGCGGCTTTACCCGCACCGGTATCGACATTGGCAGCCGCAGTATGGTGCCGGTAAAAGCGCCTAAGGTTCTGCTGGTAGGTGGCGAAGGAGTCAGTCCGTATCAGGCCGGTGAAGTGTGGCATTACCTTGATACCCAGGTGGGCATGCCGGTCACCCTGGTGGAACAACGTCATCTCGATAACGTTTCCCTGCATGATTACACTCACGTTATATTTGTTGGTGGTCGTTACGAATTGCCCGAAGGAATAGATGAAACGATCACCGACTGGGTTCGCGGGGGCGGCACCCTGGTAGGCCAGACCTCGGCCCTGCGGTTATTTGCCCGGCATAACTGGCTGGATATCAAACTGAGTTCAAGTCAGGACGTTGCCGACCTGTTTAGCAACAAGAACCTGACTTTTGCCGATCGTTCTGCGCACAATGCGCAGCAACTGGTGGCCGGGGCAGTTTATCAGGCCAATATAGATATTTCTCACCCGCTGTTTTACGGCTACGACGCGCCGCAGTTAAACCTGTTTAAAACCAGTAATATGATGGCGTTTAGCAATGCTTCACCAACAGTGGTTCCGGCGCGCTACACAAACTCTCCGTTGGTCGCCGGGTTCAGTGCCGACCCGGTGGTAAATGAAATCGCCGGGTCGGTAGCGGTCATGGCCGAGACCATGGGGCGCGGTCGGGTGATTGGTTTTACCGATGATCCACAATTCCGCGGCTTCTGGTATGGCACCAACAAGCTGATGAGCAATGCGCTGTTTATGGCTGAGGCGATTAACTAAGCCTGGCTGAGAATCTGGCAACCAGGCAGCAGTAGCGCCTGGTCGGCCTTAGCCGGCGTTACCGCTAGCGCCCAAATTACAATTTCTGTGTGGGGCGCTACCTGATGGATGAGCCTGCTCAGGGTGGCGATAGTGGCACCGGTTGTTACCACGTCGTCAATCAGGGCTACCCGGGCGGGAAAGTCGTTGGTTTCCAGCTGATAAGCCTGCTTCAGGTTACGCAGTCGCTCGCGCCTGCCAAGGGATTGCTGACTGCGTTGCCAGCCTCTTCTGTGAGCCCATCGTGGCATCACCGGTATGTCCAGTTGCTTCCCCAGATAGTCGGCTAACAGCAGGGTTTGATGATACTGCCGTTTAGCGAAACGCCAGGGACTAATAGGTACGGGCAGCAGACATTCAGGTAACGGGTTGGAAAGAGCCGCAGAATATCGCAAGAACCATTGTGCCAATGGCTCCGCCAGCAAGGGATGGCCGTATTTAAAGCGGCGAATCAAATGATCCAGCGGCCAATGAAAGTAACTTAGCGCACACAATTGGTGGTAGGGGCCGGGCGTTAGTCCCTGCTTGATGTTGGGCCAGTTCAACAGGTTTAGGGCCACTTTTTGAGTATTGAAGAACATACAGTCTTGTTCGCAAACTTCGCACACAGCGGCCTTGCAGTGTTGCTGACACAAATAGCATAACCCGGCAGGGCGGAATTTCGTCGCGCCTTTGAGGCATTCCACGCATTTCGCTATTGGGCTTTTTAAAATGCTCATGTAAACTTTTGCTACGTTTTGTCAGGAAGTGATTACGTGGGTGACAATAACACTAATACAGCATTAAAGAGCCTGTCTCAGGGATCGGGAAGGACGTTGGTTTTGCTTCATGGCTGGGGCATGAACAGCGCCGTTTTTAGTGAGTTTTTACCGTTTCTGACTGACGATCTTGAGGTGATTCGCATTTGTCTGCCAGGCTTTGGCCAAAATAGCGACAAGCTGCCGGAAGACTACTCACTGGATACCATTACGGCATTGGTGAGTAAATCCATTCCAGTGGGCTCCGTGGTAGCAGGGTGGTCGCTGGGTGGTTTGGTAGCGCAACAGCTGGCGCTGTCTTACCCCGATAAGATTGCCGGTTTAATTACCCTGGCTTCCAGCCCTTGCTTTGTTTCTAACGGTTGTTGGAAAGGCATTGAGCCAGACGTGCTGAACGGTTTTCAACGCCAGCTGGCGCGAGATTACGAGAAAACCCTGGATCGTTTTTTAGCTATTCAGGCTATGGGGAGTGCATCAGCCAGGCAGGATGTAAAAACGATACGCCAGCAACTGGGCGCTTTGCCCTCACCTGCCGAAGTCGCGCTCGCAGCTGGCCTTTCCTTGCTGGAAACAGTGGATCTGCGAAGTATGATTGGGCGCATAAATCAACCCACGCTGCGCTTGTATGGTCGCCTGGACAGCCTGGTGCCTACCAGTAGCATCGACCGTATTCACGAACTGCATCCCGGTGCGGATACCGTAGTAATGCCCCATGCTGCCCATGCACCGTTTATTTCTCATCCGCAACAGACCGCCGATATCCTGTTGAATTTTATCAATAACCTGACCCGCATTGACCGTTATTACAGCTAGCTTGTAATGGCCTGCCGCAAAGTACTTCACCTGAATGGGACTACTTTGCGGTAATTTAAGCTCGATGCACCCTACGCATAACTGCCCGCCATGACTGGCTTGTGTAACGATTTAATACCACGCCCGTGACTATCTCAGACTTTATTTTTTAACCGTTTTGGTTAATAATTAACCATGAGAGTGTAGAGGTAGTGTATGGTGATAAGCAATAACGTAAATTCTGCGATAATGGCTGGTCAGTTCGGTTTGCAACAGTCGTTTGAGGGCATGACCCAGTCAGCGATGAACATTGCACAGCGGGCGGCCCAGCAGGACGTTGCGCAAAATGGTACCGGTAATTTTCTGGCCGATGCCTCGTTGCGCAGTTTGTCCACCACATCCGATTTGCTGCCCTCCGGCGGTGACAGCATGACATCTGATTTACTGTCGATGCAGATGTATACCAACAATGCCCTGGCGTCGGCCAAGGTTATTGATGTTGCTAACGAAACGGTTGGCCGCATCATCGATACGATTGCCTGATAGCGGGTAAGCCGTTATGAACATTGTCACGCCCATCCCAACGTCCTTTGCCATTCCAACCGCTAATCTCAGCGTGGAAGCGGCCCGGCGTGACAACCTTGCCCGTGAGTCCATTCCTCAGCCTGCTGATGCCAAGCAAGGTAGTGCCGAGCAGGGCCTGGGCTCCGAATCAGACAAGTTAAAATCTTCGGTTAAAGGCAATCAGCCGCTCACCTATGAACGCCCACAGTCGAATCAGGGTAGCGCGGCGCAGGTAACCGGCGATAGTCAACAACAGTTTAACGATGCCAGCGAGGAAAGTGCTGGCAAAGAAGACGCTCGGGAGCGCCAGCAAGAGCAGGCTGAACAGCGTCAGGTTGAATCCCTCAAAGAGCGCGATCAGGAAGTACGCACCCACGAACAGGCTCACGCCACGATTGGGGGTCAGTATGCCGGTTCGCCCCAGTATGATTTTCAACGTGGTCCGGATGGCCAGCGTTACGCGATCGACGGAGAGGTGTCTATTGACGTCTCTACCGAAAATACACCACAACAAACTATCCGCAAAATGCAGCAGGTTCGTGCCGCCGCACTGGCGCCCGCTGAGCCATCACCGCAGGATTTACAGGTTGCTGCAGAAGCGTCCCGCATAGCGTTTGAAGCACGCAGCAAACTGGCCGAAGAGCGCAAAGAAACGCCGGCGGTAAGCCCGGAAAACGGCGATTCTGCTTCGCGGGTGGCATCGGAAGTCCCTACGCTGGAAGAAATTGTGGCCAATAATCAGCCACAAATTCCAACCCGAAAACTCGATGAGTTGGCCGCCGACGAAGACAGGTATAGTCAGCAAAGCAGTGGCCGTCGCTCGCTGCAAATAGACAGTGAGCAAATGCAGCAGCGAAACACGGTAATTGCCTCATTTTATAAAAATGTCTCAGTACCTGTTGAAGGCGGTTTCAGCGCCTCGGCTTAATCGAACAGATTTACAAAAAAGCCCCGTCTCTTGCGAGCGGGGCTTTTTTAGTTCAGCTTATTTGTTTAATCAGTTTTTCTTTGCCTTGGCGAAGGCATCGGCGAACGCATTCCCCATTGCGGCATTCGCCGGTGCACTCTGGCGGCCTTGCTGGCCTTTCTGATTACGGTTACCGCCGCCTTTGTTTTGCGGTTTACCGCTACCCTTCGGCCCCTTACTCTGCGGAGCCGGGGTGTCATCCAGGCGCATGGTAAACGAGATGCGTTTGCGATCTGCATCGACTTCCAGCACTTTTACCTTAACGATATCACCAGCTTTCACCACCTCGCGTGGATCGGAGATAAACTTATTGGTGAGTGCTGAAATGTGCACCAGGCCGTCCTGATGAACACCTACATCCACAAAGGCACCAAAGTTGGCCACATTACTGACAACGCCTTCGAGGATCATGCCCGGCTTCAGGTCTGCCATGGTTTCCACGCCCTCTTTAAAAGCAGCGGTTTTAAATTCCGGACGCGGATCCCGGCCAGGCTTATCCAGCTCCTTAAGAATGTCTTTAACCGTTGGAATACCAAAGTTGTCACTGACAAAATCTTCCGGATTGAGCTTACGCAGTAAGTCGGTATTACCAATCAGATCATTGACCGCCACATCGGTGCGACTCACAACGCTATCTATAACCGGGTAAGCTTCCGGGTGCACCGCCGAACTATCCAGCGGGTTAGTGCCGTTCACAATGCGCAGGAATCCGGCGGCCTGTTCGAAGGCTTTGGGCCCTAAACGCTCGACAGATTTCAAATCCTGACGACGGGCAAAGGCGCCATGGGTATCACGGTAGCTAACAATGTTGTGCGCGAGGGTTTTGTTTAATCCGGATACATAGCTGAGCAGGGCCGGTGAAGCGGTATTTAAATCAACGCCAACGGCGTTAACACAGTCTTCAATCACCTGATCAAGCGACTTGCCCAATAAACTCTGACTGACATCATGCTGATACTGCCCCACACCAATGGCCTTGGGCTCAATTTTTACCAGTTCTGCCAGCGGATCCTGCAGGCGACGGGCAATAGACACTGCACCGCGTAATGATACATCCAGCCCAGGCAGCTCTTTTGAGGCAAGCTCGGAAGCAGAATAAACCGACGCCCCGGCTTCGCTGACCATAATTTTCTGGGCTTGCAGCTCGCTATTGGCTTTGAGCATTTCACCTACCAGCTTGTCGGTTTCCCGTGAGCCGGTGCCGTTACCGATGCTGATCAGCTCTACCTTGTGTTGTTTGCAAAGGTTAGCCAGGGTGCGCTGAGATTTATCCCACTGATTTTGTGGCGCGTGAGGGAAGATGGTCGTGGTGCCTACCACCTTACCGGTTTTATCTACTATGGCTACCTTAACTCCGGTACGCAGACCCGGATCCAGACCCATGGTGACTTTCGCACCGGCAGGCGCTGCCATCAGCAGGTCGTTGAGATTTTTGGCAAACACGTTAATGGCTTCTTCTTCGGCTTTTTCGCGAAGCTGGCCAAACAGTTCGGTTTCCATGTGCAGGCCAATTTTGATTTTCCAGGTCCAGGTGACTACCTGAGCCAGCCAGACATCGGCAGCTCGACCCTGATTGCGCAGTTCAAAATGCTCAGCAATAATTTGCTCGCAGTAGGACGCCTGAGCCGGCGAGTCTTCCTGACCAGGATCGGCGACCATCTGAATGTGCAGCATATTTTCGTTGCGGCCACGGAACATTGCCAAGGCTCGGTGGGAAGGTACTGAGGCAAGTTTTTCTGAGTGGTCGAAGTAATCACTGTACTTCACCGCCGCTTTTTCCTGGCCTTCCACAACACGACTGCGAATGTGGGCGTTTTCGTTGAGATAACGACGAATTTTCGCCAGTAAGCCGGCGTCTTCGGCAAACCGCTCCATCAGGATATAACGCGCGCCTTCCAGCGCTGCCTTGGTATCTGCCACGCCGTTTTCAGCACTGACATAGTCAGCAGCCACGGTGTCCGGGGTTAGCGTTGGATCTGCAAACAGCGCATCGGCCAGCGATTCGAGGCCAGCTTCAATCGCAATTTGCCCCTTGGTGCGACGACGCGGTTTATAGGGCAGATATAAGTCTTCCAGCGTGGTTTTGTTGTCGGCAGCAAGAATTTGTTGCTGCAGTTCAGGCGTGAGTTTTTCCTGCTCACCGATAGATTTTAAAATTACCTGGCGGCGGTCTTCTAATTCACGTAAATAGCCTAACCGCTGTTCCAGGTTACGTAACTGGGTATCATCCAGTCCCTGGGTCACTTCTTTACGGTAACGGGCGATAAAAGGTACGGTTGAACCTTCGTCGAGCAGTTTTACAGCCGCTTCGACCTGAGCAGGTTTAACAGCGAGTTCGTTGGCAATGGTATTAATTATCATCATGTATGAGATTCAGGCGGTAGTGAATTTAATGATTGGAAGTGTCCCTTCCTACCTACTATTGATTTGCAATCGGTAAGCGTTACCCACGCTTTTAATGGGACCAGAGTATAGCACCTCTACCCGCCGTGTCATATGGGTTTGCTCACCTCATTTTGGGCTGCAAATCGAAGACAGATATAATCTCTGGCTGGCATAGTTAATTGCCGATACAATTTACTTTTAGCATCAATTTTTAAAAGGTATGGCAAATTGCGTACAAACCTGGTGACCCGGGAAGGGTATGACAAACTGCGTAACGAACTGAACTATCTGTGGCGAGAGTACCGGCCGGAAATTACGGCCAAGGTTACCTGGGCTGCCAGCCTGGGCGATCGGTCAGAAAATGCCGACTATAAAGAAAACAAGCGCCTGCTGCGTAAAATTGACTCCCGGATCCGGTTTTTAAGAAAGCGCCTGGAAACGCTTAAAGTGGTGGATTTTGCACCGGAACAGGCCGGCCGGGTGTTCTTTGGGGCCTGGGTAGAGATTGAAAATGACGACGGCGACACTAAGATCCTTCGCATTGTCGGACCCGATGAAATTTACGACCGTAAAGATTATATTTCCATCGATTCGCCCATGGCGCGGGCGTTGCTTAAAAAAGAAGAAGATGATCAGGTAGAGGTAAAAACACCCGAAGGCATCCGGGTCTGGTATATCAACCGGATTAGTTATGCCGAAGATAACCAGGAAGGATGAGATGATGTTACGATTCATGTGGTGCGCTGTTTTATTAGTGCTTAGTCAGAGTGCGAGTGCTTACGATTTTGGCTCGGGGGATATTAAGGTTCCCGAAGGTTTTGAGGGGCCGGTAATGAAAGCACCCAGCGAGGCCTTCTCTGCCGTTGGATTTACCCGTCGTCACGCTGATAGTGACAAGAGCACACTGCTGCAACTGACGGTGTTTACACCGCCTAATGGCATACCTGCACTCAACCAGGCCAAGCAAATCGCGTTTTCCAAACAATACCTGATGCAGTTCTTAGAGGGCGTGAAGCGCCGCCGGGATAACTTTTCTATGTCTGCTATAGAAACGGTATCGATTGATGGAGAACCTGCTGTTCGGATCCGTTGGACCGGGCGTAGTACCGATAACGATGTTGAATTGTATGGCGAGATGTACTGTGTGATATATCAACAGCAACTGCTCAGCTTTCATGTGCAGGATTTTACCGATTTTGACGCTGATGGATATGAGGCAGCGCGTAGTGCTGTTATGGCGATTGAATTCGATTAGCCTGTTGCCGAAAACGTTGAAACGACTCAGCTTATAGCCAGTAGCCATAATTAAAATCATATTTTTATACAAAATGCCGATAAAATGTGTAGCAGATTAGCGACAAGACAGCTATTTCTGTTTATAATCTATACGGTTAATGATTGTAATCTATACTAAAGACCCCTATTCGTAGCCTCGGTTCTCAGGTATTGTAATCAAAATGTAAATATATTGAACGAATTCGTCATACAAGTGACTAATCTTTGCAGTCACTTATTTTCAAATGACATCGTTTACATTAAATGAATTGAGATTATGAATCGATACTCACCAACAGAACGAACTGAGCAACATCAAGAGCGAGCTGACAAGCCGGCAACCGCCAGCGCCCTCGGCTTATGTTTAATGGGCTTTCTGCTGTTGTTAAGCGGCGTTTTAATGTTCATCCTCACCACTGTGAATGCTTTTAGTAGTAATGAAGGCACTAAAACCATGGTGTCGGTGCTGATCTGCCTTGCTATGTACCGTGCCGGAAAGTTTTTGCTGCAACAAGTTAGCAAATTCAAAATGCCGCCAAATCGCCGCCGCAGCGTGATCTCCTAGTTTTTCAAATCAGTAAATAGATATTCAAATCAAGATGGGCACACAGCGAAATGTGTGCCCTCTGATCTGTTAAGTTCAGATTGGAATAAAACGCCCGCCTTCTAGCTCGAAATATTTTTTAAAAAGTCGCTGTTTGCCGTGCAAACCGGCAAATCTAAACTAAGCTTAAAGAGCAAACAAAACGTTACCCGAATGAGTATTTGGGCGCATGCGTTGCTATCATTTTGATTGGCATGAGTATGCAGACAGTACGGACTTACTGATGAGCAAGGACAGGTGCTGAATAAAAAGCCGACACAAAACGTCGGCTTTTTCTTTTTGGTTCGATGGAATATCAGGGCGGTGCATGAAACACCGCGCCAGAGATTATTCTGCGGCTTCTTCTTCTGCCGGTTTAACCACTTCCAGTAACTCAACTTCAAAGATCAGTGTTGAGTTAGGTGTGATATTACCTGTAGCACGTTCGCCATAGGCTAACTCAGAAGGAATGAAGAAACGGGTTTTACCGCCTTCTTTCATGGTTTGAACGCCTTCAGTCCAGCCTGGGATAACGCGGTTCAGTGGGAATACCGCTGGTTCGCCACGAGAGTAAGAAGAGTCAAACTCGGTGCCATCCAGTAAGGTTCCTTTGTAGTGAACTTTAACTGTGTCGGTGGCAACCGGGCTGGCGCCTTCACCTTCTGCCATTACTTCGTACTGCAGACCTGACTCAGTAGTAATTACACCTTCTTTCTGACCGTTTTCAGCCAGGAAAGCTTCGCCTTTGGCAATATTTTCTTCCGCCATTTTGCTGGCCAGTTCCTGTTGCTTGGCTTGCATTGCCTGCTCGCCCGCTTGCGCCAGTTGCTGGATTTCAGCCGTTTCAAACATCAGGGTGTTACCCATACCGTCTTTAATACCTTGCATCAGGGCGTCTTTATCGATGCTTTCACCAAACTGTTGCATTTGCTTGTCGCGGGTAAACACGAACATACCCATGCTGGCACCCATGGCATACGCTTGCTTTTGCGCGTCGGTCATTTCTTCTTTAGTCAGCTTTGGGTCCTGAGCAGGTTCGGTAGTGGTGCCCTGTTGAGGCTGACATGCTGCCAGACCCAGTGTAGCCATGATAGTTAGGGCAACGAGCGACTTTTGCATAAACTTCTCCGTTAGTTGGTCTCTCTTGTCGCAGCGCCAATTGTGCTGCAACAAATCAAATTCTTTAAATGTAAATCAGGTTATAAACGCTTTACTGTAACACGCCTGATAAGATAATCACGAATATCGGTTTCACATTGCGCCCAATCCCCAGGATAAGCGACGCATATTACGATTTCGTGCTATGTTAATGCGAGCATTCGCAATAAGAAAGGCCTATGACAACACCATCACTGAAAACGTTCACTTCTCGACTGATTGTTACGCTACTGGCCGGATTTGGTTTAGCCGGGTGTATTGTTCCGGATACGACGCCGGATAATCAATGGCGCATTGTTGAAGATGGCGCTTACGCGGCAGACGTATCGGTGGATGGCCAGTTAAGCGTGGTGTCTGGTATCAATAATGGCATCCATGTGTGGCGTTTCGGTGAGGCTCAACCGTTATTTCAGTGGAGTCACCAAAGCGAGGACGGCGACCAGGGCAATAATTTGGTGGCCAATGTGCATATCAGTGCCGACAGTCAGTTTGCAGTGACATCAGACCGTGAGGCTTTTGCTATCTGGAGTTTATCTTCCGGTGAGCCGGTGGGCTTTTGGCGCATCGACGAGTCAACCATCCGCGATGTGGCGCTGGCCAACGGCGGTCGCGGTGTATTGGTGGGTCGTTCCAGTGGCAAGGTGATGTTTTTTGAACCGGAAAGTGGCCGGCGCATTGAGTTTCTTGGTCATCAGGAGCGCATTAATAGTGTGGATATTACGCCCAATGGCCGTTACGCCCTGACCGGCGGAAACGACTATGTGGCTTACCTCTGGAGTACCGATAGCGGGCAGGTAATCCATACCTTTACTCATCCCAGCCGCGTTACCCTGGTGGCACTGGATGATGAGGGGCGCTATGCCTTTACCGCCGACAGTCAGCAAAAATCGCAGATCTGGAATGTACAAACAGGTGAACCGATTAGCCAATTGCAGTATATTGCGCGCCAGAAGATATTTACCGATGCCGTGTTTTCTAAAGATGGTAAGTACTTGCTTACCGGAGCCCCTTCGCGAAGGTTGTATTTGTGGGAAGTTGCTACGGGTGAACAGGTAGGAGAATGGAAAGTTGCCCCACGGGAAAACATGTCACCGCCCTCAGCCGTAGTGTACGGTGTGGGCTTTCTTGATGACGAACATGTGCTGTCGGTAAGTAGTAGCGGATTAGCTGAGCTGTGGAGTATGCCCTGAATGACAACGAACAACGACAAGCTGGCTAACGAGTTAGCCAAAGCAGAAGACGCTATTGCCGAGCTGGAAACCAAGGTGGCTTTTCAGGAGCACACCATTGATGCACTCAATGAAGCTTTGGCCCATCAGCAAATACAAATCGATAAGATGCAGTTTCAGTTACGTCATGTTATCGATAAGGTCAAAGGCATGGAGCCTTCCAATATTGCCAAAATGTCAGAAGAGACCCCGCCGCCCCATTATTAAGGATGGGTCTCGAGGTTTCCAATATGTACATGCTATTGTGCTGTTCACTGGTGATGACCAGAGCACTTTAGCTTACACAGGGTCAAGAATAGAGTGTTTCGGCTGGAGTTTCTGCACAGGTCAGCCTTGTTTACTAGTATAGGGAAGGAATGAAAGCATGGGAGCTGGTATATTTGTTGTAATTGTCATTATTCTCAACCTTATTTTGGGGACAAGAGCATTTATCCTGGCTTCAGAACTTAAGCGCGAAATTCATGTTAAAGCTTCATCTCTCACAGTGCTTTATGCTATCCAAAATGAAATATTATTCTCAGCAAAGAACTCTTTATTACCTTTAAATTCAGAAAAAGCCTTTCAGTGTTATCAGCGGGCGAAAGTATCTTTGAGGATAATGTACGCCGCTACTATAGTTGTTATTTTATTCAATATGCCAGATCAACTATCCGACTAAAGACGCCAGCAATCGTTGACCGCTCCGTGAAATCCCCCAAATAAGGAGGCAATTTCCGACAACAGTTAACCAGAACATTATTTGAAAACGGCGTTTACTGGATTTATGCCTTATAAATCGCTGCGCCACTACAGCACCGGGCCATCCGCAGGCCAGTGCAAGTATGTGTAAATACTTTTCCGGTATTCTCCGACTGTTACGTTTAGCAGCCGCTTTATCCCATGCATACACGAGAAATGTCAAAATGCTTATTATGCTGTAGGCGAACAGCACTAACAGAGATAATTGCTCCATTAAAAAACCGACGAACAATACCAGACAAAAAAGTAAGGTCACATATAGCCCAAAAGAGCGCATAGTAAAACGCTTGTAAGGCTTGTTTTTATGATGTTGCGGAACCGTGCTTGCGGCAGAGCTTGATTGTGTGCTTTTATCTCTCATCGCATAAGAAGAGTAATTTGGGTTGCTGTTTGTCTTACTAATACGGCAACCCATTACAAACAGTCCATTTAGTCCTTGTTTGCCGGTACTTCATTGGTTGCCGGTTTAGTGTTAGAACCCTTCGACGAAGACTTTTCAGAACCGGATTGCGGCTTTTTCGCTTTGGTAGTCACCAGGTCGCCGTCAATCACGGCACTGCCCTGGATAAGATCTTCCAGTGTGCCATCTTCAGCATCCACTAAACCCACCTCACGCAGTAATGAGTCGACTAACGGGGCATTGGCGCGGTAGTTAAGTGCCGCGCTGGTAACCTGATCCGCCAGGCCTGTGCCGCCGCTCTCACCACTGCCGCCAGCACCACCAAGGCTGTTGCCATAGCCTTGTAAAATCTTAATGCCGTCAATGTTTTCCAGTGGTTTAACCGCATTGGCAATAATGTCTGGCAGAATTTTAAGGATGGCCAGTGAGCGTTGCAGATCAATTTGCTCATCTTTAAGGGTGTTTTCGGCTTCGTACATGGCTTTTTTACCGGCCGCTTCCACAGCAAATACTTTCTCGTCGGCCTCAGCCTGCAGTTTCTTGGCATCAGCGCTGGCCCGGGCTTCAGTAAGAATGGCTTCTGAAGTATTGATCGCCGCTTCACGCTTCGCCTCAGCTTCTACGGTAATATTCACCGCTTCACGCTCTGCTTCTTTGCGGGCGTCGATAACTTCAATTTCCATGCGACGATTTGCTTCAGCTACCTGACGGGTAGTAATAACCGCTTCTTCTTTTTCAACTTTAAGTTTTTCGGCTTCGGCTGCTTTGGCACGGGCTGCGGATTCTTCTTCCGATTTATTGGCAATGGCAATCTGTTTATTTTGCTCGGCCACTTCAATTTGCTGCAGTTGCAGAATGCGGGCTTCGTCGATAGCTTTACGCTTTTCTATCTCGCGGGCTTCAATGGTTTGTTGTTTCTCGATTTCTGAAGAGGAAATGGCTTTTTCTTTAGCAATTTCAGCCTGGCGTTCTTCCTGCTCTTTTTGTTCGCGCTGTTTGGCAATCTCGGCTTTTTGTTCCTGCCGCTTGAAAGCCAGTGACTGTTCCTGCTGAATGCGGGCTTCTTCTTCGTCACGCTTAATGTTTAACGACAGTTTTTCTGCTTCCAGGTTACGCTGTTCAATCTGGATGCGGTTTTCCTGTTGAATATCGTTGGTTTCTTTGCGTTTCTCTTCAATGATTTTAGCTAAGCGGGCACGACCTTCGGCATCGAACGCGTTGTTTTCGTTAAAGAACTGCAGATCGGTCTGGTCGAAGCCGGTTAAGCTGACAGATTCCAGCTCGAGGCCGTTCTTTTCCAGATCATTAGCCACACTTTGCTGTACTTTTTGTACAAAGTCGGCGCGTTGTTCGTGCATTTCGGTCATGGTCATCTCGGCCGCCACTGCACGCAGTACGTCGACGAACTTCGATTCCATGAGCTTTTTCACTTCTTCGGCACGGGTGGTTCGGGTGCCTAAGGTTTGCGCCGCCATGGAGATACCGGCTGCATTAGGCGCGACCCGCAGGTAGAAGTCGGCTTTCACATCCACACGCATGCGGTCTTTGGTGATCAGCGCATCCTTGGAGGTTTTTTCTACCTCAATGCGCAGCGTATTCATGTTAACCGGGATCACCTCGTGAACCACAGGCAGCACCAGCGCGCCACCATCCTTGATGACTTTTTCACCGCCCAGGCCGGTACGAACGAACGCAGTTTCTTTGGTGGCTCGGGTGTATAATCGGGCCAAAGTAAAGCCAATAACCAGCAGCGCAATAACTGCAACAACAGCGACAATCAATATAAAAGGCGCATTACCTAATCCTGAATTTTCCATAGTGACTACTTCCATCGTAAAGGGTTAAAGGTCGGAATAGCGACTTGCTAACCAGCGGTAATCCCGCTTTTGTATTAATAATATTTTTTCGCCCTGGCTGAATTTCTCATCAGGCTCGAGGGGCTCTACTAACAGGTAGTGGGGCTGGCCATGGGCATCAACAAATTTGCCTTCTGCCGGACTGTTCTGACGGGCAACACCAACGGTGATGTGGCCAACCGTGCCAACCAGTTCATCGGCTGTGGTGGCTGATGATTCCTGTTTGGGGAGCAGGCGGGCTAAAAAGGTGCCAAACCGGGCCGTACAAAACAGGCCGGCTACCACAGCAAGGAGCGTTATCAGCCACCGGGCAAAATAGGTGTCCAGCAGCGTCAGAGAAAGAAAATTAAATGTCAGACCGGCAGTGCCGAAAGTGGTAAGCAGTAATACCAGCCAAACCAGCAGGGGCACTCTGTCGAGCGCCAGCCAGCTACCAAATTCGGTAAAACCTGAAGAAGAATCAGCGTCGGCATCCAGTGCCGCCTGATCGTCGACTAGTCCTAGCAGACTAACCCCAAAAAACATCCCTGCCATTTCCAGAATGAAAAGCGCTATAACAATGCCCAGCGCACAGCTAAACCAGAAATTGGCATCATCTAATAAGAATGACAGCATGCCACCGTCCCTGATGGTGAATCCATAATCGAGAAAATCAGTTTAATCCCAAAGCATTAGGTTGGCAAAACATTTAGGCATTAGCATCAGGGTGCTGGGCCAAGTAGAGAATAATGGGCGGGGTAAATGAAAAGTGTCAGGAGGTATCTTTTTCTGAGATCTTCAGTTTTCCTGCCACGTACAACCGCCAGATCGTAAAACAGTTCACCATTAGCAGCGTCATTTCCAGCAGCGTCCCACCGATTGAGCCCACCAGAATATTGTTGGTTAGCCAGCAGATTGCACCACAGATAAATGCCAGTCGCATTTTTATGCCAGATAGACAGAATAATGCATAGGTGCCAATACAGGTGCCCATAATAGGAAATAAGTCATACCACACATCAGCCAGATAAATTCCCAGTGCCAGGGTAATTGCAATAAACAGGTAAGCCACGATGCGCGAGCGGGTTTTTATGGATAAGCCGGTTCTTACCACTGATAACAACGCGCTTAAACAAGCGGTAGTGGCGCCAAGTAGCGCAAAATGCAGGGCATGATTTAAATTCATCACCACCATCATAATGCGCAGATGCTGATCGTCTTTCTGATAGAAACACAAAATGCCGAGCACAAAGCTCAGCATGCCAAACGCCTGGGCGAGATTAAATTCGGGTAAGTCGGGGAGCAAAATAAACGGTTTAGTGATTATTCGGGTTTAAACACGCCAATCACGTTGGCGTTTTTGCTGGCGGTTTTTACCTCTTCCTGGGGTTGTGATTCGGCATAGCCGCACTCCACGCAGGTAAGCTTTTCGATGTTGTTTTCGAAAAATAACATAATGGTGTCGGTGGCCTTGCATTTGGGGCAGGTAGCACCGGCGATAAAGCGTTTTCGTTGGCGTTGACTCATGGGGTAAACCGTTGTGAATAATTAAGGTTGTTACGCACTGCGCGCAAATGCAGATCGCTTGCAGCGCTTCTGGTAAACTACGCAGCCAGACTATGTTATCACAGGTATTCGCAGTTTTATGATCCAGTTATCCGACGTCACCTTGTTGCGCGGCAGTAAAGTACTGCTGGATGGCGCTTCGGCACAGGTTTTTCCCGGCCATAAGGTGGCCCTGATTGGCAGCAACGGCTGTGGTAAGTCGAGCCTGTTTGCTTTATTACGTGGCGAGCTTAGCGTGGATGCCGGAGATTGCGCAGTGCCTGCCGACTGGCGCATTGTGAGCGTAGCGCAGGAAACGCCAGCGGTAGAACGTAGTGCCATTGATTATGTAATCGACGGCGACAATTATTTACGCGGCCTGCAGCAAAAACTCAGCGAGGCAGAAGCGGCGAGCAACGGCGAAGAGATGGGTAAGTATCATGATTTACTTGCTCAGGCGGGCGCTTATGATGTAGAAGCCAGAGCCGCCACCATTCTGGCTGGTCTAGGGTTTGCCCAGAGTCAGCTTACGGCGCCGGTTACGGATTTCTCGGGGGGCTGGCGTATGCGATTGAATCTGGCCCAGGCGCTGCTGTGCCCTTCAGACTTACTGTTGCTCGATGAACCCACCAACCACCTGGATTTAGATGCCGTGATCTGGCTTGAGCGCTGGTTACAGCGTTATCAGGGCACACTGCTGCTGATTTCCCACGATAAGGCGTTTATCGATAACACCGTGGCGCAGATCATCAGCGTTGAACAGCAGCAACTGATTGCCTACACCGGTAACTACTCAAGCTACGAAACCCAGCGTGCCGAACGGCTGCGCTTACAGGACATTGAATACCGTAAACAGCAGGACAAAATCGCTCATTTAGAATCCTTTATTACCCGCTTTAAAGCCAAGGCCAGTAAGGCCAAGCAGGCACAGAGCCGTATTAAGCAATTAGAGCGCATGGAAACGCTGCTGCCGGCCCATCATGCCAGCCAGTTTAGTTTTGAATTTAAAGCGCCCACCGCATTGCCTAACCCGCTTATTCAGATGGAAAAGGTCATGCTTGGCTATGGCGAGCACATTGTCCTTGAGCAGGTAAAGCTCAATCTGGTGCCGGGTAGCCGCATTGGCTTGTTGGGTCGAAACGGCCAGGGTAAATCTACGCTGATCAAACTCCTCGCTGGAGTACACGAGCCGAAAACCGGTGTATTTACCACGGCTAAAGGGTTAAACGTAGGGTATTTTGCCCAGCATCAGCTGGAATATCTGGATCCTCAGGCCTCGGCCTTACTGCATTTACAGCGCCTGGACAGCAAAGCTACAGAACAGCAGCATCGCGACTTCCTTGGCGGCTTTGGCTTTCATGGCGACGAAGCCACCGGCCCTGTAGCGCCCATGTCCGGCGGTGAAAAAGCCCGTTTAGTGCTGGCGCTTATTGTGTATCAGAAGCCGAACTTGTTGCTGCTCGATGAACCCACTAACCACCTTGATTTAGAAATGCGTCATGCCCTGAATATGGCCTTGCAGGGCTTTGAGGGTGCTATGGTGCTGGTATCGCACGACCGTTTCTTATTAACCGCGGTGTGTGAGGAGTTTTATCTGGTCGACAGTGGCGAAGTGGCGCCTTTCAGTGGCGACCTGGATGATTATCGCGACTGGATCCTTGCGCAGCAAAATGTCGATAAAGCGGCCAATGCTGCGCCGGTGGAAGACAAACCCAAGGTTGATCGCAAAGCCGAAAAACGCCGCGAAGCGGAGTTTCGTCAGTCCACAGCGCACCTGCGAAAACAAATTCAACAGTCTGAAAAGGCAATGGAAAAACTCAATACGTCGCTGACCAAAGTGGAGGAGGAGCTGGGTCGCAGCGAACTCTACGAGGCCGATAACAAGCCTGAGTTAATGAAGTTTCTGGACCAGCAGGCAACTCTTAAATCTCAAATAGAGGATGAAGAGATGCAATGGCTGGATGCACAGGAACAACTGGAAGCGGCTAAAGACGCCTATGACATCAGCGCCTGAGCTAACACCTGAACTGTTTTGGCAACACAGCCTGCAGCATTATGCACAACCTGGTGTGGCGGATGCCTGCCTGGCACTGCAGGATAACTATCAGGTAAACGTCAATCTGCTGCTGTTTTATCATTGGTGTTGTACGGTAAACCAACCAATCCCCCCGGTGTTGCGTAAAGCACTGAATGAGGCGGTAGCCACAACCGATCCGGCAATACAAAGTCACCGTATCAAACGGCGCGCGGCGAAGGGCAGCAGCGACTACGAGGCGCTTAAGCAGCGAGAGCTCGAGCTAGAAGCCGCACAGCAAGCAGAGCTGGTCGCCGCCTACCAAAAAATCAAGGGGTCAGAGTCGTTGAATAGGGCATTCAACGACTCTGACCCCTTGATTTGCGTTATTGAGGTGCTTGGTTTGCCTCACAACCAGGCTGTTCGCACATTAATCACAACAGTATTACAAGCATGACCATACGGACCAATCAATCACACGGAAGCATTGTTAAAAGCAGCTTTACTGCCCCGCGTTGGGCGCGCAACCGGCATATTCAGACCATCTGGCCGCGTTTTATGCAGCGTCGTTTACCACTGAAGTACATTATGGAGCGCATTAAGCTCGACGACGGGGACTTTCTCGATTTGGCCTGGGGGCCAGCGCCGCAAGAGCTGACCGGGCTGGTGGTGATGTTCCATGGTTTAGAGGGGTCTATGCACTCCCATTATGCTAACGATATGATGGCCACGCTCAGTCAGGGCGGCTGGCAGGTGGTAATGATGCACTTTCGTGGTTGCAGTGGCGAAGCTAACTTAACCCCCAGGGCTTACCATTCCGGGGAAACCGGCGATCCGGCATTTATAATAAACCTTTTGCAGCAGCGTTATCCTGATATACCTAAGGCCGCTATTGGCTTTTCCCTGGGCGGTAATATGCTGCTAAAACTGCTCGGTGAACACCCGGATAGCCTTGGCTTAAAAGCGGCGGTAGCAGTGTCAGCGCCATTAAAACTCGATGAGTGCGCTACCAGTGTGAATCAGGGCTTTTCAAAGGTGTATCAGAAATACCTGCTTGGCAGCATGAAGAAAAACCTGCTAAAGAAAATGCAGCGCATTGATTACCGTGACATTTTGCAAATCAGCGAAGCCGATGTGGAAGGCATACAAACCTTCTGGCAGTTTGATAATCTGGTCACTGCCCCGCTACACGGTTATGCAGATGCCAAAGACTATTACGAGAAGTGCAGCGCTTATTACTTTTTAAAAGCGATCCATTGCCCGACGCTGATTTTGCATGCACTGGACGACCCTTTTATGAATCATCTGGTCGTCCCGCCGGAGCATGAACTGGCGCACAGCGTGACCGTAGAACTGAGTGAAACCGGCGGTCATGTTGGTTTTATGCAGGGCACACCAATCGCACCAGAGGTGTGGATGCACCAACGCGTGTTGCGATATTTCCGCGACTATTTACCCACTACCACGGAGTCTGCATGATTATTCCTATCGACGAACTAGCGCCGGATACCCTTAACAATATTGCCCGGGAATTCGTGCTGCGTGAGGGCACCGATTACGGCGAAATTGAGGCGGCGTTTGCAGATAAGGTGGAGCAGGTGATTGCCAAACTCAAAAGTGGTGAGGCAATTTTAGTGTATTCGGAGTTGCATGAAACCGTGGATATCCGACCAGCCGACAGCTACCAGCCGGATATTGAAGAGTAGATCCCACCCTTAGTGAGTCTGTACAACCCAAAAATCTTTTCAAAGTATGTCAGAGTGTTGACCAATCTTTCAACAGCGCGCATGCTGGGATTAACCTAAAATAAACCCGGTGCAGGTTGTTGGCGCTCGGTTTATCTAACAATCCTTACTCTAACGACACAAGAGAACATTATGAGAACACTCTCTGTAATTGCAGCGGGCGTGATGTCTGTCTGGCTGGTAGGCTGTAGTCAGCCAGCGCAGACCGACGCACAGTCCGATAGTGCGGCAGCCATGCCGGATGCCAAAACCATTGCTGATGCCGCCAGCGGCGTAGATATGAACGTGGATTACAATGTCCCGGTAGAATACTTCAAGCTCGACAATGGCCTTAAAGTGGTTTTGTCTAAAGACGAGACCGCGCCAACGGTTACCGTTGCGGTGTACTACAACATCGGGTTTCGCAATGAACCAAAAGACCGCACCGGCTTCGCTCATTTATTTGAACATATGATGTTTCAGGGCTCGGAAAACCTCGGCAAGATGGAGTTCATTCAGCTGGTTAATGATAACGGTGGGGTATTGAATGGCTCGACCCGTTTCGACTTCACCAATTACTTTGAAATTGTCCCGGCGCACAAACTGGAAACGTTTTTATGGGCTGAGGCCGATCGAATGAAAGGGCTGGCCATCACCCAGGAAAATCTGACTAACCAGCAGGGCGTGGTGAAAAATGAAGTCAAAGTGAACGTGCTCAACCAGCCCTACGGCGGATTCCCATGGCTGGATATGCCTCAGTACGCCTTTAATAATTGGTATAACGCGCATAACTTCTACGGCGATCTGGCTGACCTTGATGCGGCTAACCTGGAAGACGTTGACGCGTTTTTTAAGATGTACTATGCACCGAATAATGCTGCGCTCGCTGTGGTAGGCGATATTGATGTAGGCGAAGCAAAAGCCATGATACAGAAATATTTTGGTGGTATTCCGGCCGCTGAAATTGCGCCGCAGCCGGATCTCTCTGAGCTACGCCAGGAAAAAGAAAAGGTCTTTAATAAGTACGACAAGCTGGCACCAAAACCAGCCTATGCCTTTGCCTACAAAATGCCGCCCCGGGATACGCCTGAGTACTATGCCATGGGTATTGTCGACCAGATCCTGGTACAGGGTGAAGACAGCCTGTTGTATCAGGAGCTGGTAAAAAATAAACAAATTACCGGCAGTGTGGGTGGCGGGATTAACTACCTGCTTGGCAATATGTTTAACTACAACGGTCCCATGTTGTGGATGAGCTCATTTACCCACGACGATACAGTAAGTCAGGAAACCATTACTTCTGCTATTGATTCTGTGGTTAACCAACTAGCTGAAAAACCACTCAGCGAAGAAGAGATGTCACGGGCGATTGTGAAAATCCGTTCCAGCCTGTTTGATTCCATCGACGGTTTTTACGGTTTCGGCCGTGCCGACCTACTGGCCAGTTTTGCCTTGTTTGATGATAAGCCGCAGAAGATTAATGAGCTGGAAGCCAACTTTAAACAGGTAACCCCAGAGCTTATTATGCAAACGGTGAAAGACTATCTGCGTCCCACTAATCGTACCATTCTTACCGTTACGCCCGGAGAAGCGCCGGCCGACGAATCACAGGCACAGGGAGAATAACCATGAAATTAGTCAAAACACTACTGGCTTCCTCGCTTATCGCGGTGCTGACATGGTCGGTGAGCGCTAAGGAAATGCCACCGGCTGGTGGTACTCCGGGTGATTTTACGGTGCCTGCTACACAGGAAATAACACTAGAAAATGGCCTGAAGGTGACCTTTATTCCTTATGGCAGTACCCCTAAAGCCACGGTCAGGCTGGTTACCAACACCGGGAATATTGATGACGATGAACAAGTCTGGTTAGCCGATCTGAGCTTTGATATGTTGCGCCAGGGCACCACCAGTCAGTCAGCCAAAGCCCTTGCAGAAGCCGTTGCCAGTATGGGGGGCGAAATTAATACCAGCGTAGGCATGGACTCCAGCTTTATTGGCATGGATGTACTGGGTGAGTTTACCCCTGACGCGGTGGGTGTCCTGGCAGATATGGTGATGAACGCCAGCTTTGCAGAAGCCGACCTGGCCAGGCTTAAAACCGATAGCCAGCGTAACCTCGCAGTGCAAAAATCCAACCCGTCGGCCATTGCCACCGAAGCATTTTATCAGTCGATTTACGGTAACCATCCTTATGGCCGTTTATATCCCACTGCTGATAGTCTTGCTGCGATAACGGTTGCGGACACAAAAACCTTTATTCAATCTAACTTTGTGCCGAATCGCAGCCATTTGTATGTGTCTGGCGTTTTTGATCAGGCGGCCGTTAGTAAAGCCGTTACAGCGGCGTTTGCCAACTGGCAGGCAGGCGAAGCGCGCGCGGCAAAAACGGTGCTCACCAAGCCTGGCCCAACCCTTGAGCTGATTGAGCGTGAAGGGGCACCACAGTCAACGTTGCGCCTGGGGCTGGCCACGGTAGATGCTACCCATCCGGATTATACCAAGCTCAGCGTCATGAACACTCTGCTGGGAGGCGCATTCTCCAGTCGCATAACTACCAATATTCGCGAAGACAAAGGCTACACCTATTCGCCGCGTTCGGCTGTGGTCGACCGGGTGGGCAGTGCAGTATGGTATGAAGGGGCTGATGTAACCGCCGAAGCCACTGGCGCATCCCTGGTGGAAATCTTTAAAGAGATTGAGTTGTTGGCCAGCGAAGCCCCCACGGCAGAGGAGCTTAAAGGCGTGCAAAATTACATGGCGGGTATTTTTGTGCTGCGTAATTCTTCGCGAAGCGCGATTATTTCCCAGTTAGCGTTTTTAGAACTGCATGGTCTGGATAAAACATACCTTACCGACTATGTGCAGAATGTGCATGGTGTCACACCGGAGGAAGTGAGTAATATCGCGAGGAAATATCTGGATAGCGCCAGTATGCACCTGACCATTGTGGGCGATACGGCAACGGTCACACCACAGTTAAAAGCGGTTAAAGCACTGGAAGCCTACCAGTAGGCGTGAGCCAATGTTTAGCTAAACAAAAAAATGCCGGACCCACATCCGGCATTTTACTTCTGAGGTATTGAGGAATAAAAAGCCCCGCCTCGTCCCTGTATGCGGAGCGTAAACTGCTAACTAAAACGCGTAACGAGCGGAAAGCTGAAATACATCCGCGTCGTCCATAAATTCATAATTGGCACCTATGGCAAATTGCGGGTTAAAGTAATAGTAGGCACCGGCTTTAAGGGTGATGTCACCGTCATCCAGATCCAGGTAGCCCAGCTCACCATTCACTTCCAGCTCAGGCGTTAACATGCTGCGTACCCCTGCATTCAGGCTGTAGCCATTGTCATCGTAAAAATCCGCATCAATGCGTTCGAAGTTTGCGCCAACATAAGCATCGGTAGTGCTGTTTAAAGCTAAACGATAACCACCACCGAGCGTCAGGGTGGTAAAATCAATATTACCGGTCTCTGCCCAACCAAATTCACCGTTCACATAAAAGTTCGGATCGAGTAAATACTTCCCATTAACCTGTAAACCATCCGGATCGAAGCCACCATCACTGTTATAGCTCAGGTAACCGCCCTCTACATAGCGCCAGTCGGGCGTATCAGCGGCAACAGACACCGAAAACAGGGAAGCCGACAAAGCGGTGATGGCGATAAATGAAGATGCTTTCATAGTGGTACTCCTTTAAATAAAACAAAAAGTGTTTTGTGGTCAGGACTATCGCAAGCATTGGGCCAAGGTGTAAAAACAGGTTAAATAAAAGTAAATTAATACTTATTAAACAGATGTTTATATCTTAATAGGACGCTTTCTTACGGCGTTTGGCGTGGTGTCCAGCTTGCTTTTTGAGCAGGTGTTTTGTGAAAAGTGTTGCTAAATACCTACACCTGATTAGCCGAAAGTATAATTTTCACGGTATGTTTTTTAAGCAGTTTATCCTGTGAGGTATTATTTAGTATTTTAACTATCTAATAAATAAAGATTTTATTGTAATTTGTGTGCAAGGTAACAAGGTTGGATCGGCATTTGCTCTAGTCACTGTAGTTTTTCTGGCTGCTTTGAATCAAATGGAGATAGCAATGCCACCATCCAAACGGTTATTACCTCATTATCTGGCTGCTTTATCAGCCGGCGGTCCGGTTTTCAGTGATCGCACAATCGTTTATTCAGTACGCGCATTTGCGTGCGTTATTCTTATGCTATGCGGTGCAGCAGTAACACAGGCCGAAGAAGTGTCGGCGCAAAACCTGCCACCGGAATCCGCACCTATTTTAAATAGCGTTATTGAAGAAGCCCGTCAGTCGGCTACCCAGGCCTACCAAACCGACGACCATGAACTGTCTGACGCGCTTAAAGAAATGAATTACCAGACTTACCGTGCAATCCGTTTTAAAGCTGACAAGAGCTTATGGCGCGGTGAAAATCCCTATGAAGTACAGTTTTTCCACCCCGGCTTTTTGTATCAGCAGCCGGTTACCGTGTACACCATTAGCGCAGACAATCAGCCCAAGCGTTTACCTTTCGAGCGCGATGCATTCCGTTATGACGGTGACGCCGCACCGCTGGCAAAAGAAACCGCTGACGAGAACGGTTATGCCGGTTTTCGCGTACATTTTCCGATTAAAAACCAACAATACAAAGACGAGTTTGCCGTTTTCCTGGGCGCTTCTTACTTCCGCCTGATTGGTAAAGAGCACGTGTACGGCATTTCAGCCCGTGGTCTTGCTATTGATACCGGCTTACCGGAAGGGGAAGAATTTCCGCATTTCACCAAATTCTGGTTAATTGAGCCTGGTCAGGGTGAGCCTATGATGATCTATGCCCGCCTGGAAAGCCCTTCGGTAAGCGGAGCATATAAATTTATTGTAACCCCAGGTGACGAGACCAACGTAAAAGTACAAAGCTGGTTATTCGCCCGTGAAGACGTGGCCAAGCTGGGCGTTGCCCCTTTCACCAGTATGTTTTTATACGGCGAGAACTCGGCTGTAGTGCCTGACGATTATCGTCCTGAGGTGCACGACAGTGATGGCGTTAATATGATTACCGAGAATGGCGAGCAAATCTGGCGCGTACTGACCAACCCTGCGAAACTGCAAATTACGTCAATGAGTGACAGTGCACCAAAAGGGTTTGGTGTCATGCAGCGCGACACCGACTTTGCCAGCTATCTTGATGGCGAGGCTAACTATCATCAGCGCCCGGGTTTATGGGTAACGCCACAGGCAGGTTTTGAAAAGGGTCGTCTTGAAGTAGTGGAAATCCCCACTAAATCTGAAACCCACGACAACATTGTGGCTTACTGGGTACCCGAAGCACCCTTTGTGGCCGGTGAAAGCCGCTACTTTGCTTACCAGCTTGAAACGGTAACCGGTGCCCGCGACAGCGATTTAGCTACCGTTGTTCGTACTCGTCAGGGCGCTACGGTATTACCGGGCGAAGAGCCTCAGGAGTCGCAAACCCGCCGTTTTTCCATCGATTTTAAGGTGCCTGAAGGCATGAGCATTGCGCCAGAAATGCTTAACCTTACAGCTACCACCAACCAGGGAAAAATTCAGCAAGCGCGCGTGTTCCCGGTTAACAGCGGTAAATTATTGCGCGCCACTTTTCTGCTAACTCCGCAGGCCGGTCAGCCAGCGGATATGCGTCTTTACATTCATCAGGAAAACCAACGTGTCAGTGAGGTATGGAACTATGTCTATCATGCAGAATAATACTCACTCGGACTCTGAAGGAAGTACTCCAAAGGCAACGCCTGTATTGCGGGCGTGGGGTTCAGGCGTACGATTATCCATAATGGCGATTCTGGCCATTCCCACCGCAGCATTAGCCGGGTGGAGCCTGTACGAAATTTTTAAACCTAATGTGTTAACCGAAATGGAAATTGCCCAGCTGGCATTAAGTATGATGCTGTTTTTGTGGCTGGCGATGTCGTTCTGGACAGCGGTGATCGGCTTTGTATTAAAGCTGTTTAATATCGATCCGTTAAGTATGCGTAAAGCATTACCCGCACCGCGCACCGATGCACCGCTCACTAAGCGCCACGCGGTGGTAATGCCGGTGTATAACGAAGATACCCGACGTATCATGGTAGGCTTTGAAGCCTGCGTAAGGGAATTGCTGGATACCGACAACGGCCAGCAATACGACTTTTACATGCTCAGTGACACGACCAAGCCGGAAATGGCCGAGGCCGAACTGGCCGCCTGGGAAGCGCTAACCGCTCGTTTAGGCGAAAAAAGCAGCCAGGTATTTTATCGTCGTCGCGAGAAGAATACCGGCCGTAAGGTGGGTAATCTGGCCGACTTCTGTCAGCGCTGGGGGAATCGTTACGAGGCCATGATTGTGCTGGACGCCGACAGTATTATGTCAGGCGAGCGCATGAACGATCTGGCTTACCGCATAGAGCAAAACCCGGATACGGCGCTTATTCAGACCATTCCTATGCCAGTGCGTCAGCATACGTTCTTTGCGCGCTTCGTGCAGTTTGCCGCACACCTTTACAGCCCGATGCTGGCTACCGGTTTATCATTCTGGCAAACCGACAGCGCAAACTACTGGGGCCACAATGCGATTATCCGCGTGGAACCTTTTATGCAGCACTGTGGATTACCCACATTGGAAGGTAAAGAGCCCTTCGGTGGTGATATTTTAAGTCATGACTTTGTGGAGGCGGCTTTACTGCGCCGTGCAGGCTGGCAGTGTTTCCTGTTAACCGATACTACCGGCAGTTACGAGGAAGTCCCCTCTAACATGATTGAATACGCCACCCGCGACCGCCGTTGGGTACAGGGCAATATCCAGCATTTAGGTTTGCTGGGAGTTAAGGGCTTAAAAGCGACCAACCGTTTACATTTCGTTTTTGGTGCTTTCGCCTATATTTCGTCATTGCTTCTGTTACTGGTACTGGCCTTCGGTACCGCCGATGCGCTCTACCGTGCCCTCACGCCAGTAGAATTCTTTACTGCTGAATATCAGTTATTCCCGGACTGGCAGATTGCCCGACAGGGGTTAATGGTGGCTACCATGTGGGGAACGGCAGCGTTGTTATTTATGCCTAAAGTGCTGGGCCTGATCCTGGCGCTTATTCAGCGTCGCGACGAGTTTGGTGGTGCATGGCGCTTAATCAAAGGCGGTGTAATGGAGCTGGCCATGGCCATTCTTATTGCCCCCCTGATGATGTTTTATCACAGCTACTTTGTGATCAGCGTATTTGCCGGTATTTCGGTAAAATGGGAAGCCCAGTCCCGTGAAGGCAGTATGGTGCCGTGGATGGACTCACTTAAACGCTCAAAAGTAGCAACTATTGTCGCTTTAGCCTGGGGCGCCGCCACGTTCATCTACACACCGGCTCTGTTTATCTGGCTGTTACCGGTATTAATCGGGCTGATTCTGGCAGCGCCGCTGATTCGGATCACCTCAAGCCTTGGCCTTGGCCGGGCAGCTATGCGCGGCGGTATCTTCGTGATTCAGGACGAAATCAACGAATGCCGGGCATTAAAACGGGTTCGTATTGGTATGGCTAACATTGAACACTGTGAAGCAAGCAATGTGAAAGCCCCGGTACCGGCGTTGCCTGAAAGTCGGTGGGAGCCTATGGTAATTCAGGATTTCAGCGCTTACCCTGAACCGCGAACGCCACTGGCGCCCGAAGCAGCGTAATAGCCTGATAAGTACCATTAAAAGCCGTCGTATGACGGCTTTTTTGGTTAAGGCCGTTATCTTTCTTATTGGTGGTGGTCGTAGTCTTTTCCGATCTATACAGCGCGACGCCACGTAGCTAACTCAATACTTAAACACAAATATCGAGTTTAAGTAATCAGTGTTCCCAGCTTAAATTGTACCCGGAGGTTCACTCAGCTCGCCCGCTTTAAAATGAATGGAGGCACTATGGAACAGAAGCAACCTGTTACGCCAACGCTATCGCTGGCATTGACGCCGGTGATTTTGACGCTGATTATTCTGGGCACACAGATCTTTTATTTCGGTGTATTTGAGCCCCATATTCCCCTGGCAATAGGGGTAGCACTGGCTAGCTTTGTAGGGATTTATCTTGGGCTGAGCTGGGAGGACATTCGAGCCGGTATTTTTAAAGTTATCCATGTGGCCTTGCCATCGGTAAGTGTACTGATTGTGGTAGGCATGATCATCGGTATATGGATTGCCAGCGGTACTGTGCCTACCATTATTTATTACGGTTTAAAAACCTTGTCACCTGAGATCTTTCTGGCTGCGGGCATGGTGATATGCGCTGTGGTTGCCGTGTCCCTGGGCACCAGTTGGGGAAGCGTAGGAACCGTTGGTCTGGCACTGATGGGCATCGGCGATGGGTTTGATATCCCCGTTTACTGGACTGCCGGTGCGGTAGTATCGGGTGCATTTTTCGGCGATAAGGTTTCGCCGCTATCAGACACCACCAATCTCGCGCCGGCCGTAACCGGCACCGATGTGTTCTCTCACATCCAAAATATGATGGCGACCACTATTCCCGCCATGGTTATTGCCTTTCTGATTTATATTGGAGTTGGTTATTTTGTTATTGATACACAAAGCGTTTCGTTTGAAAAAATCGAAGGGATTACAGCGGCGTTAGAAGATAATTTTTATATTTCTGCCTGGGCCTTACTTCCTGCTTTAGTGGTTATGCTGCTGGCTCTGAAGAAGTTTCCGCCACTTCCCTCATTGTTTGCAGGGGTAATTGTGGGGGGCGCGTTTGCCATAGTGACTCAGGGGCAAGATCTGCAGTCGGTCTTTGACTACGCGAATAACGGCTACAGCATTCAAACCAATATCAGCGCAATAGACAACCTGCTCAATCGTGGCGGCATTCAATCCATGATGTGGACCATATCGCTGGTACTGATTGCCTTAAGCTTTGGCGGCGCACTGGAGACCACGGGGTGTTTGCGCAGTATTATTAATTCCATTAAGAGCAAAGTGAAAACTTTTGCCGGTACTCAGGTTGCTTCGGTAGGAACCGCATTCGCGACCAATCTGGTGGCTGGTGACCCTTACTTATCGGTCGCATTACCCGGCCGGATGTTTTCGCCTGTTTATCGCTGCATGGGGTATTCAACGCTAAACCTATCGCGAGGCGTTGAGGAAGGGGGAACATTAATGTCGCCTCTGATCCCCTGGAATGCCGGTGGCGCGTTTGTTATATCGGCACTTGGTCTTGGCATCTCTGGCGATAGTTTAGAAAACTTACTGTATATCCCCCTGGCCTTTGCCTGCTGGACCGCGCCATTAATCGGAATATTCTATGCCTACCTTGGTTGGTTCTCACCCAAAGCAACAGACGAAGAACGCGAGGAATGGGAATCATCGGGCGCTGACATCGCAAAGTTTAATGATGATGGTACGCCTGTAGCGAATTAGGCCATGTAAAGCAGTATGGGGAGCTTGCAGTGCCCAGAGCGCCGCGCTGCAATGTAATCTGTGCTGCAATGTGGCCCTGTGAATATCGGAATCGGTGCTATCAGTAGTAGCCAAATATCGGCATAAAAGTAACCCAGCGAATCGTGTTATTTTTCTTCATCGCTTCACCGTCCAGGTCCAGAATTATTCAATCATTTATACCAACGTAAATAGCGGTTTGAAATAAATTAAAAATAAACTGTGAGATTAATGCCCTGGCTGCGAATAATTAATAAAACGGGGTTTAAAAGCGAGATTTGAATTTTATGACGGTTATTCAAGCACAATGGGTATTGCATTACTTTCTACTCAGCGACGCGTAAAAAAGAGAGATGAACATTAATAAGCGAAAGCGGTATCTGAAAATCATAGAACAACACAAGGGTATCATTTTTAAGGTCACCCGCTCTTATTGCAAAAGTGAATTTGACAGAGAAGATTTAGCGCAAGAAATTCTAGCGCAAATTTGGCGCTCTTTGGATACGTATAATAACGATTTAAAAATGAGTACATGGTTGTATCGGGTAGCGCTGAATGTTGCGATTTCATTTTATCGAAAAGACAAGTCAGCGGCTTATAAGCATACAGAGATAGAAGACAAACTGCTGACTTATAACATGGATGAAGAGGCCGAAAATAAGCAAAGCCTGATTAAGCTTTATGAATTTATTCATGAACTGAACGACATAGATAAAGCGGTGTTATTGATGTATCTGGAAGGCGAAAGCCAGTCTGAGATTGCCACCCATTTCAGTATTTCTGTTTCGAATGTCTCGACAAAAATTAATCGGATTAAACAAAAACTCAAGCAGAGTGCTGCTTAAAACCACAAGGTGGAAACAAAATGATGAATTTAGAGCAAATGCAATCGATGTGGCAAGCACACAGCGAAAAGTTAGATGAAAGTATGAGCCTTAACAACAGACTGCTTAAAGAAATGAGGGTGGCAGATCAAAAAAATAAGTTAAATAAACTGGTTATATCAAGAGCCATTGAAGGTTTTTTGTTTATTATCATCACGGTTTTCTTGTGGCGCTATATTGTCTCGTCGTGGAGTCTGACGGCCCCCGTATTGTCGGCTGTACTGTTAAACGTATTTGCCATTATTGGTTTAGCCGGCAGCATCGGTCAGATTGCGCTGTTAACTAAAATAGATTTTGCAAAACCGATCAAAGAAACCCTGACTGATCTTATAGCAGTGAGATCTCACAGTTTGAGTATTTTTAAATTGTTGATGTTTTCAGCGCCGTTTTATATGGCTTATGTATTTTTAGGTTATGACATGGCTTTTGGCGTAGACCTGTTCTCGTTAATGTCTGTTGAAACAAAATCTGCCTTTGCCGCTATTTCAGTCGTGTTTGGTGGACTGGTTGCGCTGCTGATTAGCAAAATAAAACCAGAAAACAGAGGAAACAGGTTAATTGACTGGCTGTACCGAGAAGTCGCAGGCGAGCGGTTGACGCATTTATTAGATGAAATAAACCATTTGGAAAGTGAAAAGCGTTAGTGACAGGGGGGATTTTTAATCATCGCCTTTTAGCAATGATTACCGCTATGTAGCAGTGCCGGTGGAATACTCAAAACCGTAGTTTTGCCATTGACTTTGATGCCGTGACCCCAAGCCCTTGACGATCCGTTATGATGCCCTGATTTTTACCGGGGTCAGGCAATGACCATCTTGGAGACTTCTATGGTAAATCCGATAAGTGCCAATACGAGTCCTACGCCACCTATAGCATTGCCTCTGCCAAGCACAATTCCGAGTCTTACAAATACTTTACTAATAAAAATTACCACCCCGAGAAACACGGTAAATACGGTGAAGGCAACGTTTGCAACAATGCTCATTGGTGGTTCCATTATTGAAACGATAGCTACTGAAATGACCCAGATAGCAATGTAGGCTGCTATCGCAATCCCATTCCAGTCTCGCCTGGTTGCAGGCCGGCCCACGAAACGAAACTGAACGCTCTCGAAAAATACTTTAAGGCGCTCAGATAGGTTTGGTAAATAGAGCTCTACTGAAATCAACAATAAACCGATTACTTGTACGGTAAAGCCAATCCAATTTATTACGCTGTCAGTCAAAATTTAAAAACTTCCCGGTTTTAGTCAGAGCCCACATTATTCAATAATAATCAGCATAACGCCATGCGTGATGCACCATAAGGTTATTGAAGGGCTCAACGGTCAAGCAATGCCAGGTGGATTTTTAACCATGAAAGCGCGATTCGCAGTTAATCGTCACTGAAAGTATTCAGGTACAGCGCCTCTACCTTATCCCTGGCCCACTGTGTTTTGCGCAAAAACTTTAGCGACGATTTAATCGACGGGTCGTTATTAAAACAATTGACTCTGATTTGCTGATACAGCCGCTCCCAACCATAGTGTTGCTGCAGGCGGGTGAGGATCTTTTCCAGCGTCAGGCCGTGTAACGGATTGTTGGGTTGTTGGTTCAAGGTGGGCGCTCTGTCGCGATAATTGTGTGGGTATTATCGCGTGTCGCTGTCGGCCTGAAAAGCCCTTATTGGCCGGGTAGGGGTAATAGCCGGTTTAGTTCGCTTTTGAATGACTTGCCCACTTTAAGTCGTACCTGATTGTTCAGTAACAAGGAGCCACTGTCTTTTCCGATTACTGCGTTATTGCGTACCACAAAGGATTTGTGGATCTGGGTAAAGGCCTGCGCTGGCAGTTCTGCCAGTAGCTTCTTCAAAGTGCTGCTGGCCAGTAGCATGGTATCGCCCTGCCACACTTTCACATAGTTGCCATAGGCTTCCAGATAGGTGATGTCACTCAGCCTTAACCTTCGTAATTCCCGGTCGACTTTTATTACGATCTCTTTGGGTGTTTGTGCCGGTTGGTTAGTGGCGCTGCGTTGGCGAACCTTCTCTAGGGCTGAAGCAAGGCGGCCTTCACTTACCGGCTTCAACAGGTAATCGGTCACATCCAGTTCGAAACCCTGCAGGGCATATTCTTCATAGGCGCTGACGATAATCACCTGGGGCCGGTTCGCCATTACCTTAAGCATATCCATGCCGTTTAGCTGTGGCATATTAATATCGAGGAAGATCAAGTCCGCGCGGTTAGAGGCTAACCAGGCCAGCGCCTCGGCAGCGTTATGGCATTGCTTTACCACCTTGACATCCCCGTGACCGGCCAGATGATGCAAAATCACCTTATGAGCTAACGGCTCATCATCTACAATCAGTGCATTTAGCATGGTGCAAGCTCCATCTGCAGTCGGGTGTACCAGTGTGTACCGCGCTGTTCGCTAATCAGCTCGTGGCGATTGGCGTACTGCAGGCTTAGGCGCCGCCGTAGGTTTTCCAGTCCCAGCCCACTGTTATCTGCATCGACTGGCGCTTGGGTGTTTTGGCCTATGGGGTTTTCGCATTCAAATACCAGGTGCTTATCATCCAGTGTGAGTGCTAACTTTAGTTCGCAGGGCTTGCGGGCTTTTTCGATACCATGCTTAAAAGCATTTTCCAGCACAATGATCAGTAACAGCGGTGGCAATTGCCAGCGGTCCGCGTGTGATGGCCAGGTACACTTAAAATGACAGTCATCGGTGTAACGCATGGATTGCAGCGCCAGATAGTCCTGTAAATAGCGCACATCATCGGCCAGGGATACCCGTTCTTTCTGCCCCTGATAAACCGTGTAGCGTAACAGCCCTGCCAGTTTTTCCACCATCTCCGGCGCTTGTGGTGATCGCTCCAGGCACAGTGCATACAAATTATTCAGGGTGTTGAATAAAAAGTGGGGGTTTACCTGTTGCTGCAGCATTTGTAATTCGGTGCGGGTTTGCTGCCGCGCAATATCCGCTACTCTGGCATCCTGAGACTTGCGTTCAAAAGCCAGAATGATGGGGGTGCTGAACATCAACAACCAAAAGGTCATCTGACTGTTAAAAGGGTCAAAAGGGTTATGGTTTTCTGATGGGATCAAGGTGAAGTCTGTCACATTATTCAGCGGCATCAATAACAGCAGAGCACTTACTGGTGCGCTGAACACCAGAATAAATGCCAGTCCACCGGCCAGAAACGGTATTAAACCATGCACCGCTAATAAGCGGCGGATAAGCACATAACGGTTAAACCAATATACGACGAATAGCACCAGCGCCATGAGGCTGAACTGGCAGAAATAGTGCATAAACTGCGGGAGTTTTTCTGCAATCATGGAAAAGTCGATGATCATCTGTAATGGCTGATTGACCATGGGATTGTCGGTGTACAAAAAGACCCCAGCCATGGTAAAGGTCCATAAAAGCAAGCTCAGCGCCACCATAAAGTCTAACGATAGCAAATGCGCAATCCAGCTTCGGGGGCCCTGTTTTACCCGCCCGTAGAAGTGATGAATAAACCACAGCACACTGGCTACATTGGCAAACAGGATCCCTTGTATTTCCAGCAACCGCCACTGCCCGTAGGCGGGAATGGTATGAGCCAGGATATTGCTTAACAGCGGATAACCGATAAACCCGCCTAACCAGATGAGCAGCACCGGCCTGCCGGAGAGGGTTGAGGCCAGATAATGGCACACAAAAAACGGTAGCATCTCTACTAACAGTTGCCCGTGAACCGCCAGATAAGTGGTGGCATTGGGTTGTTGGTAAGAAAGAAAACGAATCGCCGCTTCCAGCAACAGGGCGGCAAAAATCGGTAGCAGTACCAAACTGTTTTTGCGCAAGTTAACCACCATGTTGCTGAACCCTTGAATAAATAATGCTGCCAAAGCCTGCCTGAAAGGCGTGGCCTGCACACGTTGTGAATGATGAACCTACGCAATTTAATGATGAAAGTAAAACCCGTTGCCGGCGGTATATCGCTCTGACATTTAGCACCCCGGTAAATTAAAAGGCTGCAACCCTACCCTGCGCTCAACAAAACCCTATTCAGGCCGTTTGTCACTGCAAACTTATGCTTTGTCATCCCTTGCTGTTGAGCCGTTAATCGGCTTGGTAGGTTAAGGCCATTCCCGTTTCACATTCAGGATGATGACTACATGCTTACCATGACCGACGTGTCTAAAACCTATTCAGACGGCACCAAAGCGCTGAACGATATTTCCTTAACCTTGCCAGCGGGCATGGTCGGCTTGCTAGGCCCCAATGGTGCGGGCAAGTCGAGTTTAATGCGCACTCTGGCTTGTTTACAGGCACCAGACACCGGGCAGATTAGCTTTAATAATACGGATATTCAGCAATCACCGCAGCGATTACGTGAACAGCTTGGCTATTTACCTCAGTCTTTCGGAGTGTATCCGCACATGAGTTGCGTGGCTTTGCTTGAGCATATTTCGGCACTTAAAAACATACCGCGTAAACAGGCCAAACAACAAATAGAGGAATTACTGACGTTAACTAACCTGACGGCATTTGCCGGCAAGCGCGTAAGCACATTTTCCGGCGGTATGCGACAGCGTTTTGGCATTGCCCAGGCGCTGTTGGGGGACCCAAAGTTATTGATCATGGATGAGCCCACGGCAGGGCTTGACCCACAGGAACGTCAGCGCTTGCACAGCGTGCTTATCCGTTTAAGTAAGAATAAGCTGGTATTGCTTTCCACTCACATCGTGGAAGACATCGAGCACCTGTGCCCCCATGCGGCCTTTATGATGCAGGGCGCTATCGTCGACAGCGGTGCTATCCCAGCGCTTATTGCGCCGATGCAGCACAACGTGTGGGAAACATCAGCGCAACCCGCAGAAGGGATAATGTTAGGCGAGCGTTATCACTTCGGCCAGCCGCTATGGCGGGTGTACCACCACGAACGGCCTGGTGCTGATGCCGTGGCCTGTCGGGCAACCTTACAGGATCGTTACTTCTTAGAACTGGCCAGGCGGGAGGTGAACTAATGCTTGTTAGCAATGAATGGCGTTTATATGTGCGCCAGCCTCTGGTGTGGTTATGCGCACTGGGCTTGCCCGGGCTGTCGGTGTTATTGGTGCAGGGGCTGACCGTTGCCGATTTGCAGCTGGCGAAGCGCCTGACCATGTTAAATATTACGGTAGTTATGCTGGCGCTGCCGGTGGTGGTGGCCGCGTTAACGCCTCCGTTGCTGCAGCGTGACAGGCTCCACACTATGCAGGAGCTCATTAGTGCGACCAGAACGAGTCAGTTTACCCGGCGGCTTAACCGGTTTGTGGCTTTTTTGAGTCTGGTTGCCGTGATCTGTTTTTGCGGCTCGGTGCTGCAGCTACTAATGCTGAGTCAGCATCCGCTGTTCGACGCCAGCGTTATTTACACGGCGCTCAAAAACAGCTTGTTTATTGTAGCCCCGGCGTGTTTTTTGTATTGCGCAGCTGCGTTACTGATTGCCCAGCGGGTCAACAGCGCGCTGCCGGTGTATGCCTTTTTCGCCCTGCTGTGGATAGGTTATGTGATGCTGGCGTCTGTGACCGGCTCGCCTGTTCTGGCCGGCAGTAGCATTATCCATCCGTCACTTTACGAGGCAATGCTGGTGGCTGACCCTTTGGGGTTTACGGCGATTTTTGCCCAGTTCACTGGCGATCAGACAAACTGGTCTGCCAACCCGACTATCGTTTTGAATCGACTGGCCTGGCTCACGCTTAGCGCACTGCTGGTGTGGTTAGCGTTGAACGCTCGAAGTATGTTGAATAGAAACGCTAAACGCGTGCTCTGGTGGCGGTTAAGGAAAACAGCCATGCCTGATAACCAGATGAAAATGCCTGCGGCCATTACCCATCATCCCTTTGCTACCTTACTTGTGAGCGCTACCAAAGTGTTACTGCTTAACCGGGTGATGCTGTTCGTCATGGCACTTTACGCTGGCGCGATTTTCTCAGAAGTGCTGGCCGCTATTGATTATGCCGAACCCCATTCAGTCCTCACACCGCTAAGTATTGATGCACTCAATCGCGTTGTGTGGGATATGTTACCCTTTGCCGGGTGTGTGCTCATGGCACTCTGGAGCTGGCAGCTGGGCTGGCAAAATCTGCGTAATGGTGCCGCAGAAATGCTAGCTGCTACGCCAGTAACTAACATTCAGCTGGTCATGGCACAGGCCAGCGCCTTGTGCTTAGCCTGCCTTGTTTTGCTGGGTATAACGGCCGTTGCCGTTGTAGTTGCCCAGCTACTGGTTGGCAGCCAGATAGAAGCCGGTATCTATCTCCGTATGCTAACAATGACCGGCCTGCCTGTACTGCTGTTTGGCTGGCTTTGCCTTGCCCTTCATCATGTTATGCGCAGTGCGTTGGTAGCTGGGGGGCTTTGCCTGCTGTTGCTGATGGTAAAATTTACGCCGTTACTTTCCCTGGCCGGTATTGCCCACCCATTGCTCGATATTGCCGGTACGCCGTTGCAGCCAGCCGACTATTTAATCGGCTTCTCCCGCAGTGAACAGACCTTTTGGCCTTATCTTTTTATGTGGTCGATCGTCGTTGTTGGCGCACTGGTGCTGGCGATAAACAAAACGCACCGCGGGGCAGGTTTTGTGCTGCAATCATGGCGCTCCCTGTCACGCTCCGGTTGGCTTGCTGTTGGTGTGGCAGTCGTGACGCTGGTGGGTTTTCATCTGGCTCTTGAGCAGGAGCGGCCTTACATGACGCCGGACGCCCGATATGCCCTACGGGCCGAATATGAAAAGCAATACGGCCACTGGGAGAGCCGGGTTCAGCCGGTTGTCACACACATCGATACACAGGTGGATTTTTTCCCGCACAAGCGCCTGGCAACGCTTAAACTCACACTGCACCTTAAAAACCTTAGTGGGGAGTCGATTAAAGAAGTGTTAGTGGGCAGTTACCCGGGGTTTAAACCCGAAATGTTAACGCTTAGCGCCGGGCAATTAACGTCTCATAACCAGAGGTTACAGCAATCTGTGTTTCAACTGGATTCGCCGTTACTGCCAGGCAAAACGGTTACCTTACAAGCAGAAGTCGTGGTAAAAGGCGCGCGCAGATGGTTACCTTCAGGGCATCAGGTGCTACTACCGGAATTCAGTTATTTACGCGGTATTCCTTTGTTGCCCAATATTGGGTTTAACCGGCAGTACACGCTACGTGATGCAGTGCGCAGGGAAGAATTTGGCTTAGCGGCGCTGGATATGCCGTTACCCAGTTCCTTTATGGATGCGGCCCCGGTCACAACAGTGCAATCGACCCCGGTTACTCTTCGTAGTGTTGTCTCGTCGCCGGTTTCGCACACCGTGCATACCCAGGGGCAAATTGTTAACCAGTGGTTGGCTTCTAATCGTCGCTACACAGAGTTTGCCACCGCAGAGCCTGTGCGAAATATTCCGGTCTGGCTGGCCACAGTGCAAACGAGCACTTCCCATCGCGTTACGGCGGGTGAGCGCTCTGTGGATATCAATCTGACCGGCCTGACGCGCAATCTCAAAAGTGGCTCACAGGCAAGCGCTCAGCAAGTTCATTTACAGGCCGTTACCGACACCCTTGAATGGTTTTCAGCTCAGCTTACGCCCTATCCCTACAAGCAGCTTACCTTGCTGTTTACGCCGGAATTCGGTCCCAGTGGTTATGCGCTGCCACAGGTTATTTTAATGTCTCATCGCCTGGCGGTTCGGGCGCGTCCTGCCGACGATGCCGGTTTCGATCAACGCTATCGGCGTATGGCGCATGAGGTGGCTCATCAGTGGTTTGGGCACCAGATTGGCTATGGTGTTCAGGCTGATGGTTCGTTTTTAATTGAGTCGCTGGCGAAATATGCCGAGCTGGTGCTTATTGAGCAGCGCTTTGGTAAAGCAGCAATGCAATCGCTGGTGGACTATGAGCGGCAGCGCTATCAGCACGCCTTGCGGGGCAGGTTAACTGCCACCAGAGCCATTGTTGATGCCTACAGTTCGCCTGATGTGTATGCCAGAGCAACCCTGGTGTTTGCCCGGCTGCGTGAGCTGCTGGGCGACGAGCCCATTGTCAGCGTATTAAATCAGCTATTCGAGCAAAACGCGCCGGGCCAAAAAAGTGTTACCTCGATGGATTTCGTTACCCGGCTGCTGGCTATTGCCCCGGCCCAACACCAGGAAGAGGTTAAAAGACTACTGTTGGGCAAAGATGTAAAACCCTTATTATGAGTGCCAAGAGGCGCTGGGAGCAGCGCACCCTTATGCATCGGGGGGAAGACCGCATTGTAAAGAATAATAAGACGCGGCTGACCTGGTTTATTGTGAACGCATTAACCCGATATAAAAACTGACCGCTTTGGTCATATTGTCAATGCTGATCCGTTCATTGATGCCATGAAAGCCTGCTAAGTCCTGGTTATCAATGACCATTGGATTAAAGCGATATGCGTTGGTAATCTGGCCATAGTAGCGGCTGTCTGTGGCAGCAATAGTGAGTCCGGGGACCACTATCACATCGCCGTGTACGCGCCTGGCTTGCTGGGCAATTTGGATAAACCCCTGCTCGGTGCTGGAAGAAATGGCTGAGGCTTCGGCAGGTTGAATAGCATTGATATCGATTCGATCATCGTCGATAACGGTCCTCACCCACTCGGTAAGACTGGCAACGCTATCTCTGGGGTGTAACCGGAAATTGACTTTGGCCGTTGCTATAGTGGGTAACACATTGGCTTTCACACTACCTGACAACATGGTTGGTGCGGTGGTGGTGCGCAGCATAGCATTGCCACTGGGTAGTGAGCCCATGACACTTTCAATAACTGGCTTAAACAACCATGTATTGGCAAACAGGATGCGCTTGCCAAAGTCCATATGTTTACCCAGATTGAGATACATTTCCTTACTGAGGCCTTCTAAACCGCCGGGAACGGGGTTCTCTTTCAGTTTTACAATGGCAGCGGCCAGTATACTTACCGCGGTTTCCTGGGGCGGCATCGAACTGTGCCCACCCTGACCATGGGCAACCAATTCCAGGGTCAGGTAGCCTTTTTCTGCCACGTTGATACTGGCTACAGGTGTTGTGATGCCGGGGATCATACCGTCCAGTACAAATGATCCTTCATCGAGTGACCACGCCACATTTACTGCGTTAGACCTGAGCTGTTCTGCTACTGCCCGGGCGCCATTCTGACTGCCGATCTCTTCATCGTGAGTTAGTGCAATGTAAATGTCCTGCTCAGGTTGAAAGCCAGAAGACAGCAACAGCGTAGCTGCTTCCATCAGCGCAATCGCAGCACTCTTGTCGTCCAATGCACCGCGCCCCCAGATATAGTCCTCAGCGATCATGCCGTCGAATGGTGGGTAGGTCCAATCGGATTCGCCAGTCACGGGCACCACATCGTAGTGGGCCGACAATAACACTGCACGGTCAGACTGCTTACCTTGCCATTTATACAGCAAGGTATAGTCGTTCAGGCGCTGGAGCGAAAATTGCTGGTGGAGTAACGGGTATGTTTTCGCTAACCAATCAATAAAGGCGGTAAACTCTGTAGACGCCGAACTGGCCTTTTGCTCATGTGAAATCGTGCGAAACTGAATAGCCTGGGATAGATGGTTAGCAATAACCTCGGGTGAGGGGAGGAGCTCATTTTGTTGGGGGGCAAGCGCTTCAGCCGTTAATGTTGCAGCCGGTGCGGGAGTGAAATTATAGGCGCGATAAAGTATTAAGGTTAATAGTGCAAACAGCGACAAAGCAATAAACAAAGCGATTTTTTTTATCATTCCCGGGCTTTCCTAATAGTCAGTTGGACGCTGTTATACCAAGCCCAACACACAAATAATTCCTGATTTGCAAAATAACACATATTTAATGCTGCGCCGGTTGCCAACAGGTAACCCGACTATTGCGCTCTGTATTGACGCGGTGTAACCCCGGTCATTTTTTTAAAGTGCGTGTAAAAGGTTGAATTAGAGTTAAATCCGGATTGATAACCGATATCCGTCACCGATAGATGAGCCATGTCTGTCGAGTGCAATAAAGCTTTCGCTTCTGCGATACGTAAACTATTAATGTAGTCATAAAAAGAGAGCCGGGCGTAACCGTTTATCGTTTCGGATAAATGGTTAACTGACACCTCTAAGGCGCTGGCCAGTTGAGAAATCTTTAGTCCGGGTTCTAAATACGGTTGATAGCTCTGCATGTGGGTTTGCAGACGGCGCCACAACTGAGCCGCTTCGTCTTCTGTGAGGCTGCTGGTTGCATATTTTTTTTTCGATTCAGGTGATACGTACTCCAGAGTGGTGTCAGAGGCCGTATCGGTGTTTTTCGCTTGAGGTGTTTCAGTTGTAGCGGGGTCTGCAGGAAAAATATCCTGTTGCCTGAAGCCATAGCGGATGATCAACAATATCAGTAATAATGGCCCAAGAGCCTGGAAATCACCGCCATTTAACGAATGTTTAACGCCCATAAAGCGAGTGATATCTGACACTATACTCACGCTCGTTAAGCCAATAATGCTAATGGCCAGCCCTTTCAGCCAGTTCAGGTTGACCTCAGACAATTCGGAAAAGCGCTCTTTCATATTGCCTTCGTGGGGCATTAGCAGGCGTAAGGATGCTACAGAATAGCCTATCAGTGACAGCCAGGCGGCTAATTTATGCCAGAACCGGTGTGCATGTACGCCATTTTGATGCGCTTCACTGATCACCAGTAGCGGGTCGTCGTCACTAAGAGGTAGCTGCCATATCCACAGGCCGGCAAATAACAGGGTGGGCAGGGTATGTAACCAGTGTTGTGGTTGCCAGCTAAAATGTTCAATGGTCTGCACCCGTGTATAGAAAAATACCAGTGGACCAATGAGCATCTGCAGGGAGATTAACGTGTAAAAAGGTAGCGCCCAGTCCTCTGCTTCCTGCTGAATGATATAGGTAAGGGCCAGCAACAGAACACACAATTTGGTTAGTAAGAGAAAACGCTGACCCGTCTGAAAGCGTGTGTGATGCTGCCAGAAATTGGTCGACATCCCCATGCTGAATGCAATAGTGAGTAAGATAAGCAGACTTTGTAGCTGCAAATTAAATGGCTGAGAAAAAAAGGCGGTTATCACTGGCAACCTTCATTTATTGCAAAACTGATCACGAGCCGCGCTGAGCGGAGCATAAAATATACGTAAGCACGGCAGTGATAGCAATACTCATCAGACCACTTGCGCAGCTTTATATCATTGTATCGCCATTCTCTCTGCGTAATGACACGTCGGATCAGGCCACAGTGTTTCCTTATATCGAAATTTAAAAATACCAGAAATCAACTCCTTAAGGTGTATCCGGAATGTTGATTTGCAAATCAGGACGTTTCGTTTTGGTGCTTAAGGTAGAACAACGGGCAAGGCATCGGTTACTGCAATGCATCGATGGCGCAGGTCAACCAGTATCATAACCCAATAATAAGGAAAACCATTTTGAGAACCAACAATCTCCCCTTGTACGCAATGGTCGGATTATTCAGTGTCCTGCCCTTACGTGCGGCAATTGCGCAGAATTTAGCAGCAGAAACGCAAACTCAGGAAGATGGCGCTTTGCAGGTTGAAAAAATCATGGTCACCGCACAAAAGCGTGGCGAAGATCTTCAGGAAGTACCGTTAGCACTTTCCGTGTTGGGCAATAAAGAGCTTGAGCGAGGTAATTTGCAAAGTTTTCAGGACTTGCAGTACTCAGTGCCAAATCTAAGCATGGTGGTAACGTCGCCTTTCGCCACGACTGTGAATATGCGTGGTGTGCCGTCCAGCCCCAATGGTGTCTTTAATTCCGGCACCAGCCCTGGTCTTGGTATTTATGTTGACGGGGTTGTGTATTCCAGAGCAACTGGCTTTAATCAGGATTTAAGCAATATTGAACGAGTGGAAGTATTGCGTGGTCCGCAAGGTACACTGTTTGGTCAGAATACTAATCTGGGTGTGGTGAGTATCACTACCAAGAAACCTTCCGAGTTTACCGAGGCAAAAGTGAAACTGGATGTTGGTAACTACAATCTTCGCCGGGTGAATGCATACGCCAGTATGCCAGTGATTGAAGATATCCTGGCCGCCAGTATCACTGCGTTCAATGTGGACCGGGATGGTTACATAGACAATCGGGCTGATGGCCAGAAGCTGGGTACGGAAAATCGCTATGGTGGCCGTGCACAGGTTCGTTACACACCAACCGCTGACCTGACTATTGATATCAATGCTGAGATGTCCGATGGTGATAGTTTACCACCGGTTGGTCGGCTTACCGATTACGCTCTGGGATTAGGTTTTCTGGGGCTGGCAGCACAGGGAATGACACCCGAAGCGCACTTTAGCGATGATATTCGCACGGTATCGGTGAATAGCGAAGACAACTTTGCCAGGCGCGAAAACTGGGGAATAGACAGTACGGTTAGCTACCGTTTTGCCAACGGCTTTGAGCTAAAGTCCATCACCGCAAAAAAAGATTACGACGCCGTTATCGGGCTGGATACTGACAACACCAGCGTCGCGATATTTTCCAGTGAAGAACGTGAAGACAATAAGCAGTTCACTCAGGAATTACAGCTTATTTCGCCTGATGATCAGGACTTTCGTTATGTGGCAGGTCTCTATTACCTTAACAATGAAGCTGAGAACCGCCAGCAGTTTGGCACGGGCTCAGGCATTTATTTTATCCCTACAGGATTGCCCGACGGATACCCGCAAAACCTGAATTTGTTACCCGGTAGTGCCATAGTACTCGATGGTACTCTTGAAACAACCAGTAGCGCGGTGTTTACCAACTTAAGTTATGACTTCAGCTCAGCGGTAAATGGCTTTGTTGGGATACGTTATTCCGCTGTGGAGAAAGCAATGAGTTTTGCTCAGCAAGGCTTTGCCACCTCTCTGCCGGGCGTTTATCTGCTGGACTATATTGACATACCCACTACTGAACAACGCTTTGATGATAGTTTTGTGTCATGGACCGGTGGTATCTCGGGCACCGTTTCGTCGACGGTGAATGTGTATGCCAAGGTATCCCGTGGTTTTAAAGAAGGCGGTTATAGCTTTCGGCCACAATCAACAGCATCGATTGGCGGCGACCCGGCCAATCCGGTGATGGATTTCGGGCGCGAGCAGGTCACCAGCTATGAAGCAGGCATGAAAAGTGACTTACTCTCGCGCCGTCTGCGCTTGAATATGGCGGTGTTTTATCTCGATTACGAAGATATTCAAACACGTGTCATTGACGATAATGGCGTGAATAGGGTGATCAACGGCCCGACAGCAACCAGTCAGGGGCTCGAAGCCGAAATTCGCTATCGGTTAACCCCGTCTCTTACAATTAGTGCCAATCTGGGGTACGCCGATGCAAAGTTTGGTGACTTTGCTAATTGTCATGCGGTAGACGATTGTACCGGTAATCAATTACCTGGTGCGGCTACCTGGACCAATGCGGTGGCGCTGAATTACCTCGCCAGCGTAGCTGACAACTGGGAGCTATTTGCCAACGCCGACTATTCGTATCGCAGTGAAATACAATCTGATGCGCGAAATCTTACCACCACTGAGTTGGATAGCAGTAACCTGGTGAATACACAGCTAGGCCTGGTATCAGATGATGGTATGTGGGAGTTGATGTTATGGAGTAAAAACCTGTTTGATGAAGAAACCCTGGTCAGTCGTAATGATAAAGCCACTTCCGACTTAAGCTTCTCAAGCGAGTTGTACGCTATGCCACGGACTTTCGGTTTGTCGGTTACCTACAGCTTTTACTAGTGGCAGGCTGAGGTTTCACCCACAAAAAAGGAGCAGATCGCTGCTCCTTTTGCTATTCACGCTCTGGTATTAGCGCTTATTCCATTTCAAAGGTTACCGAAAAGGTCACTGGTGAGGTTTGCGTAATGCTCTTTAAGCCTGCAATGTTCTGCAGCATGTCAAGGCCAGCTGTTAAACCGAAGGTTTCGGCGCCAATCAGGGTGGGCGATACCGTGCTTACTACCATGGTATCGGCAGACACCTTGCTAACGCTCACGTTAAAGCTGACCGGAGCTTCCACCCCGTGCAGCGACAGCGTGCCATCGACTTTCGCAGTAGTGCTGCTGCCTGCTTTTAGTTTCATTAAGTCAGCGGGTACGTCGGCGGTAAAAGTAGCGGCCGGAAACTTGGCTACATTAAACAGCTTCTCCTGCATCCGCGTATTGCGAATAGGAATGTTGGTATTGACTGAGCTAAGTGGTACCTCAATCATCAGTTTACCGCTGTCTGAAACTGAGCCGGAGAGCTCTTCGAAGGCATGCACCTCGGTTACCTGGGCATTTTTGGTCGACATAAAGTGCAGGCTGGAATGCTCTGGTGCAACGGTCCAGTCGGCAAACGCCGGCGCTACCAGTAAACTGCTGAGAAGAACTAATGATTGCTTAAGCATAAAAACACTTACTCCCTAATATTGAATAATGTCCCGCCACGGCACATTTTGATCGCCCAGTACAATAAAGTCCGGGTTCTCTAACGTTTTACGCTGATTGTAGCTAAGTGGCTCAAAATCAGCAGCATAGATGGCCCCGCCCGCTTCTGAGACAATGCACTGAGAAGCGCCGGTGTCCCATTCGCCAGTAACACCCAAGCGCATAAAGGCGTCGGCTTTACCTTCGGCAATAAAACAAGACTTGAGCGAGCAACTGCCTAATGGCAGCGTTTGATACACCCGCTTGGCACATAGTTTAGAAATCACCCGTTCCCGCGGCTGGCGACGACTAATGGCCAGGATCACCACGCTGTTATGTGGATCATCCAGCTTGCGCACACTGATGGGGCCACTGGTTTCAGGCGAGTCTTTAAAGGCACCGTGTCCGGCCAGAGCGTAATACAGGCTTTGTCCGGGCGGCCAGAATATCACCCCTATCTTAGGCTTGTTGTCTTCAATCAGCGCGATATTCACGGCAAAGTCGCCGCTGCGTGCGATAAATTCCTGGGTGCCGTCAATCGGATCGATTAACCAGTAACGCTGCCAGGTTTTGCGCTCTTCCAGACTGGCGTGTTTGGTTTCTTCCGAAAGGATCGGAATATCCGGTGACAGTCGGGTTAAATGTTCGGTGATAATTTCATTGGCTTTATAATCGGCACTGGTGACCGGTGATTCATCGGCTTTCTGGTAGCTTTCGAAATCCCCCACATCATACAACCGCATAATGGCTTCGCCAGCGGCCAGAGCGGCGTCTTTGGCTATTTTTAGCAAATCATGATCAGTATTATCAGGCATAGTCCGGATGCTCCTTTAACCACTTTTGAGCAAGAAACAGTGCAGCGATACAACGCGCTTCAATAAAGTCTTCGCGAGCCAGCAGCTCGTTGGCCTGATCGATCGGCCAGCGTACCAGTTCAAGCGGTTCCGGCTCGTCGCCAGGCAGACTTTCGGGATATAAGTCGTGAGCGATAACAATATTCATCTGGGCGTTAAAAAAGGTTGGTGCCATGTTCACTTTATGGATGGCCTGAAGCTCTCTGGCACCAAAGCCAGCCTCTTCTTTCAGCTCTCGGTTCGCCGCTTCTAAAATACTTTCGCCCTGATCGATAAGGCCCTTGGGGAACCCCAGTTCGTATGTATGGGTACCGGCCGCATACTCCCTGACCAGCAGAAAGTCGCCATCCTGTACCGCAACGATCATAACCGCTCCGCGGCTGTAACCTGCCATACGTTCAAACTGACGGGTTGCGCCATTGGTAAATTCGAGATCCACACGCTCAACCCTGAAAAAGCGGCTTTCAGCCACAATTTCGCGCTGGTGGATCTGCGGAAGCGTTTTGTCCTTATCGATATTGCTCATGTTGTTTGGGTCAGTCTTTCGTTATCATATTGTCAAACTTAAGGTTAACGTATTTAGAGGAAAAGCGCTTGCCATTTCTGCCCTGGAACGAAATCAATACCGTCTTACTGGATATGGACGGCACCTTACTGGACCTGCACTTCGATAATCAGTTCTGGCTGGAGCACTTACCGAAAAAACTGGCCGAGAAAAGTGGCCGCTCGCTGGCAGAGTGCCGCGAGGAAATGCATGAGCGCTATTCACGGGTCAGTGGCCGCATTGAGTGGTATTGCCTGGACTACTGGGCAAAGCATCTGGATATGGATATAGTGGCGGCGAAAAGGGAAATAGAACACCTCATTGCTATGCGTGACGATACCCTGCCATTTTTGGATGCTCTGCATAACAGTGGCCGTGAGGTGGTACTGGTGACCAATGCACATCCGGGGAGTCTGTCGTTAAAGGTAGAGCACACCAAACTCGACTCACATATTGATACCCTCATTTCCACCCATGAATTTGGCGTTACCAAGGAGTCGCAGGACTTGTGGCTGGCACTGCAGGCACGCCTGGGTTTCGACCCGTCCACCACGTTATTTGTTGATGACAGCCTCAATATTCTTGAGGCAGCCAGAACCTTTGGCATAAAGCATGTACTGGCAGTGAAAAATCCCGATAGCAAGCAACCCGAGCGGGAAATCGAGGGCTACCCGGCGATCAGCGACTATCGCACCCTCATCGATGATATTACTAATAACCCTTTTAAAAACGCATAAACGGAAACGGTGACATGAAAGTAGTTGTGGGTTCTAAAAATCCGGTCAAGATAAATGCTACCCGCGCTGCCCTGCAGCAGGTCTTTAAGGCGGATGATAAGTTAGAGGTGGTTGGCGTTGATGCGCCAAGCCTGGTGGCCGATCAGCCCATGACTGAAGCCGAAACGCGCTTAGGCGCGGTGAATCGGGTAAAAGCCTGCCTCGCTGAACATCAGGCCAACTGGTATGTGGCCATTGAGGGCGGTGTGGATAAGTTTACCGACGGCCCCGCTACCTTTGCTTACGTAGCCATTTGTAATGGCGAGCACTGGTCGGTGGGCCGCAGTGCTAACCTGCCCCTGCCAGAGTCGGTTTATGCGTCTTTGACCGCAGGTGAGGAGCTTGGCAATGTTATGGATAACCTGTTTGATACCCACAATATCAAACAAAAAGGCGGCGCTATTGGCTTATTAACCAATCACCTGGCCACCCGCCAGAGTGTTTATGAGCTGGCGATTATTCTGACCATGGCCAAATTTAATTTTTTGCCGCTGTATACAGATTAAAGCTCACGCTGGGATTAAAGTTCAAACTGAGTATAGCCATTGGCATCCGGGCGACCAAAAAATAATGCTGCGTCGTGGACTTCTTGCGGCAATGCGGGATCGGGTTTAAACTGCCCTTTTACCGATAAACCGGAAAAATCCTGACGGGCTGAGGCTTGCATGCTCAGTCCAAAAGCGTTGGGCTCTTCTACCTTTATCACAATTTGCTCGTTTTCACAGCGGATTTGTGCCGAGAAGGTGCCCAGCTCGATGGGACCCTGCGTGCCGGCAACGCGGGCGTTTAGCCAGTCGCCATAAGCCATCATCTGGTCACAACCCTGAGCGGAGTACGCCAGGTTTTCGATATTAACCCGAAACCGGCCGCCAGCATTGACCGGCAGCGGTAATTGCACTTCAGACAGCACCCGATCAACCGGTAAGTACAGTAAAAAGTCCTCGGCAGACACAGCCTGATAATCAAACAGACTAACGCTAACCGGCCCGTTAAAGGCGATTGACGCGGCGTCACGCATGTTACCCGCATCGAGTTCTACAGCCAGTTGGCCGGTGAACAAAGCCCAGGGGGATACGTCCCAGCTTAACTGATTTACCGGGATATTATTAACGATCAGCCTATCGACCTCACCCTGCCAGAGCGTACCCTGCACGGTGCCAATCTTAACGTTGTCTGGCAGGCTCATTCGGCTAACCACCTGTGACGCTGGCAGGTAAGCAACCAGTAAACACAAATAAAGAAAAAGGCCGGCTAACAGCCAGCGCCAGTTAATGCCCATCATTTTGTAAGTACCAACCGTCTGACTTTTATCATTCCTGGCGCATTGGCTTCAGCAACATCGAGCTGCTCTATCACAATGCCTCGTGTTTCTAACTCATTCAGCCAGCCAGCCAGGCTGTTGAACGGCGCTTCATCTATCCATACCTGAATTTCATCACCTTGCGGCTGCATGCGTGATATAGACAGTGAGTGGTTACTACTTGTGCTGGTAACCAACTGCGGCAGCGAACCGCTAACCCGTTTGGGTGTCGATTGAGTCCGGCGTAGCTGGGCGGCCTTTTGCCCTTGCTCTTCAACCCAGCTGACCAGCTTTTTATTACTTTCCAGTAACTGGCTTTGCTGACTGATACTTTGATTCAGTGGTGCCCATAATCCCCAATAGAAAATACCCAGTAAAACCACCAGGCCGGATAACAGCACCAGGCGCTGTTCCCGTTCGGTGAGCGCCGTAAACTTTTGCTTTAACGCGTTCATGAGGCTCCCCGGATATTCATTGTGCCAATGACTGTATCATCGCGATTGTTGATGGCGCCCTGCTCTACAGTAAACCCGGCGGCTTCGGCACTGCGTTTAAACGTGTCCAGGGCGTTAAAATCCTTGCCCTGCGCCTGCATACGAATCTCCGTTCGGTTGGCATCAAAACGCAAGGTTTGCGGTGTGATATTCGACGCGGCGAATGCGCTGTTTAATTGTGCCAGCATGACCAGCAGCGAACTGCCGTCGCCGGATTGCTCCAGGCGTTGCATCTCCTGTTGCACTTTCAGGCGTACATTGCGGTAGGTTCCGATATCCGGAAAACCTTGCTTCACCAGCGCGTCGATTTGCGCAGTCAGCTCGGCATTTTGCTGTTGCAGTTGATTGAGCTTGAGCGTTTTATCGCCGATGGTTAAAACGACCACCAGAGCGAGCAAAATAAGTGGTACGCGCCAGACCTGCCAAACCTGATTATGTTGTTTTTTAGGCTTGTATTGCCCCTGGAGCAAATTGAACGATGCCTTACCGACATGTTTAGCCAGTACCCCAATGGCAGGTACGTCTTCGTTCTGTGCTTGCTGGTGAATATTGGGTACCGCATGAAGATCGATGTCGGTGAGAGCGCTTAAGTTAACCGGCTCAGGCTGGGCTTTAGCCTGTAAGGCAAGTACCCCGGTAAGAAACGCCTGTTCTCCTTGCAAGCCCTGCCAGGGCCCCTGACGAACAATTAATTGCTCGCCCAGTGTTAGCGCTACCCATTGGTTATCTTCCTGCTGAGGAAGCGCCAGAATATCAGGCAGGATCACATCCGCGCTGAACCCGGCATCTTCCAGCCAGCCCTGCCATTTTGCCATTTGGCGGTGACTGACGATGGCCACGGATTGCTCTGTGCCATGGGAAGGGCCCATGGCAAAAAACAGTTCGCCGATATCTTCAGCCAGCTCATCTTCCAGCATAAATGGAATCGCGTTTTGTAATTTGCGGTTGACCTTGCCAGGCAGGGTAACGTTGCACAATCTCACATCCGCGCCGGGAACCAGCACGATTGCTCTGCGCAAACTGGTGCGCTCGCCAAGGCTTATCAGTGTATCGGCACCGGCGAGTTCGCCGCTGGCGATAACGTCCTGGCTTTGGGTAGACCAGACAACCCAATGCACGGGATCGTGCAGGTTAGTACCCAGCCTAACAACTAACTGTTCCATTACTGTATGACTCCAAATTCGCGGCGCAACACCGCTATTTTGCCTGATGAAGCGGCATTTAACACGGTTGTCATGGCAAACGTTGCTTCATTGTAACGGCTCTTGGTATGTAAAATAAAATACTCTGTGGTTACGCTGAACCATTGAGTTTGTTCTGCTTGCAAATTCAATGCGGCAATATCCGGTTCGGCTAAAAAGGTGTTCACGTCATCCCAGCCGTCCAGTGGGCGAGCTGCGATAATCGAGGAGGCCTGCGACAGACTTAGCCCGGTTAAGGCAGCCAGTACCGGTGCGCGCTCCTCGCTCAGGGTGTTTACATTGATTACTAGCTGATCATTATCAGGAATAACACAAACCTGCGGCAGCAAGTCTTCCAGCCACTCGGCTTCCACACCGTTGATCAGGCGTAACTCAGACTGGCTGCTCATCTGCCCGTTGGCGGCGAGGTAGGGGAATGCGCGGGAGGCATACTCGCTGTCTTCAGCGCCGTAGGTGCGCATGCGATCATCATCGTCCAGCCAGTCTGCCAGGGAGTCCCTAACGGTATCAACGGTGAAACTGGGGATTTCTTCATTGGTCAACTGCAACAAACGGGCAAATGCGTTCATTGCTTCTGTGGGTTGCTGGTTATTAACATTGGTCTGATTGGCGTTGGGCAGTGCATTGAGATTGAAACAACTTTGCATATCTTCCAGGGTTACGCTGATACCCCCTTCTTCCATGGGATATTCGAATTCCTGGGCCCAGGGCTGATTCAGGGTAATTTTATCGCCGGTTTCTTCCATTAGCGTTACCAACGACAGGCGGGCATATTCTTCGGCACTTTTAGCATACCAGTAGGCCTGGTTACTGCTTTTGATATTACTGGCGCGCTGTACCTGCAGTTGCAGTCTGGCGCCCATCTCTGTCGCGAGGATGGCCACCAGGGCGACTACCATGAGTACAATTAACAAGGCCGCGCCGCGTTGTTTCTCCAACCTCATGACGCTTGCTCCGTCAGTGCGAAGACGCGCTGAATTTCGCCCATGTCGGCAAGGGTAATGGTAACCCTAATCGCCCGCGGCAGGGTTTCGCCAATGTAATTGTCATGCCAGGCTGCTTCGCCGGATTCACTGCCGCCGGTGTTAAATTCAATAGTAAAGTTTGTCACATTGTCGAGGAGTTCCCTGACTTTAGGCTCAGTGCCCAGCACACTATCCACATACACAGTATTCAGACGTTCGAGTTTTTCTTCCCGCAGGCGGTAGGCTACGCCCTGCAGGGTACTGCGCGGCAGCGCCAGTTTCGGGTTATGCCAGCCGCCGCGTACAAAAGCCAGGCCGCCAGCGTCGCTGTCGTCGGTTTCTTCACCGCCACGCATCACAATACTGTTCTGCTGGCCTTCCATTCGGACTGCCCTTGGCATGGCCTGTTGTACGTCCCGTTCGAGAATAAGCATAAAGCGCTGCAGTTGCTGTAATCGGGCAAATTTCTCGCTGGAAATTTCGTCACTGTCGATAACGGTGGAAAGTAGTGCTGTGGAAGCCAACCCCAGCATGGCAAAAATCGCCATGGCAATTAAAATTTCAATCAGAGTAAAACCGCGGGCACGCATTAGCCATTCTCCGCTGGTTTGGCAAAGTAGGTGATCACCGTTGTGATGGTGTCGTTAAAGTCTGCATCCAGACTGACGCTCACTTCTACTGCTTTAAAGTCACTGTCGCCGGTATCCCTGACAACCTGTTTCCAGTACCAGGTGCGTTCGGCCATTTCGGCCTGGCCCTTAAGGTTGTTTTTCAGCGGCCAGGGGCGTTCTAGCTGAATTTCATTTAACTGGTTATTAGCCACCCAGGTGGCAATGGTGATTTCTTCAATTTGTCCCACGCCGTTAAGATGCTCTGACGCCGCTTTCATAATGGCGCCGCCGGTCATGGCAAAAATAAACAATGCCACCATTACCTCGAGTAATGTCATGCCCCGCTGTCTACTGTTCAATCCCATTCTGGTCGCTCCAGTGGGCCGAGTAGCTCGAGCGGTGGCATATCCTGGCAGTTTAATACGTAGTAGGCGGGTAAATCGTTAGTAAACTCAGGCTCATAATGAAGCACCAGGCTGAAAGGCGTAATCTCACCGCTGGACATTATCAGGATCTGTGGTGGCGGTGGCGGCGCCTCTTCCTCACCAATTTCAATATCCTGTTCATTTACACTCAGCGAGCTGTCGAACATTTCGCGGTCAAACAACCGGTCTTCGGTTTGCCAGGGTAAATCATCCAGATTGAGGGTGAAAAAGAACGGCTCACTGAGCGTCACCGGCTCATACAGCGGATTACCTTCTATGAATTGCCACTCGTCTTCCGCGCTGAGTTGCATGAAGCTGTAGGTACGATTTTCCTGATCAATAAAAATACCCAGTTGCTGCTGGTTAAGTACCGCATAATCACTGGCCATGTCGATAACCACCTGCAGGCGCCGGGCTTCCCGCTCGAGCTGCTCTGATGGATCGGTGGAGAAGGCATTAAAGATGACATAGCCGGCCGCCAGACCCATTAACAGCAACACCAACATAACTTCAAGCAGCGTAAAGCCGCGCTGGCGGTTGGCCGCCAACGATGCTAAAGCGAAGCTGTACCGGCGACGACCTGGTGCACGCATAAACAGCGTAATGCCTTAATTCAGATAGTCGTTGATGTTCCAGTTACCAATATCGTCATCAGTGCCGGGTTCGCCATCCGGACCATTAGAGAAGATATCAATAGTCCCCATTTCTCCCGGGCTGATAAGCACATACGGATTACCCCACGGATCGTCAGGTAACCGCTTGATGTAACCATCGGTCGGGTAATTACGCGGGATGGGATCAAGAGTTGGTGCGCTTACCAGGGCGTCAAGGCCTTGCTCGGTGGTGGGAAAACGGTTGCTTTTAAGCTTGTACATTTCCAGCGCACTTTCCAGTTGCTGAATATCCACCGCGGCTTTTTTAAGCTGCGCTTCTTCCTGATTTCCCAGAATTTGCGGTGCGACCATTGATGCGAGGATACCAATGATTAACAGCACCACCATGATTTCGATTAAGCTGAATCCCGACTGTCGTTTAAGCATTTTCATTACACATTCACCATATTATTTAATGCCAGAATTGGTTGGATAATGGCCATGACGATAAATAACACTACGCCCGCCATAGTTACAATAAGCAAAGGTTCAAATATCTTCAGTGAGACACTGATTAGCGACTCAAATTCCCTGTCCTGATTATCGGCAGCCCTGCCAAGCATCTGTTGTAACTCTCCTGAGCGTTCGCCCGAAGCAATCATATGCATCATCATCGGCGGAAAAATCCGGGTATTGTCCAGTGCGGCCCGCAAACTGGACCCTTCTTTTACATGCACTGCAGCTTCGGCAATGCGTTCTTTAATATACAGGTTTTGCAACACGTCAGTGGAGATCCGCATTGATTCGAGCAATGGCACGGCACTGGCGGTAAGAATGCTCAGGGTTCGTGCAAAGCGGGCCGTATTGAGCCCCCGGCTGATTTTACCAATCATGGGCACTTTTAGCAGTGCCCGGTGATAGCGCAGGCGAATTGCCGGTTGTTGGATCAGGCGTTGGAACACCACAATCAGCACCATAACGGCAATCAGCAGATATAACCCGTAGTTTTGCATCCATTCACTTATGGCGATCAGCACCGTGGTAATGGTTGGCAGGTCCTGACCCATATGATCAAACTGCCCGACTATCTTTGGCACCACTACGGTCAGTAACACCACCACAATCATCAAGGCAAAAAACATCATGATGGCAGGATAAATTAACGCCTGAATCACCTGACTACGGGTTTGCTGACGACGTTCAGTATAGTCTGCCAGGCGGTTTAACACCGTATCCAGATGCCCTGACTTTTCGCCGGCAGCGACCATAGCGCGATATAGATCGTCGAATACGCTGGGAAATTCGCTGAGTGCATCGGCCAGCGTGTAACCTTCAACCACGCGGCTGCGAACCGCCATCATCATATTTTTATGGCGCGGCTTTTCACTTTGCTCGGCAACGGCCAGTAGCGCTTCCTCAATGGGCAACGCTGATTCAACCAGAGTGGCAAGCTGACGGGTAAGCAACGATAAATCACTGGCGGAGATACGCGGGCGAAACAGCTGAAAACCTGAAGAGGACTGCTTGGCGCTTTTTTCGGCGACCTGCTCCACTTCCAGCGGCACCATGCCTTTTTCGCGCAACTGCTGGCGGATTTGCCGGGCGTTATCGCCCTCCAGAACGCCACTCTTGTTGCGCCCGTTGGCGGCAATGGCTTTGTATGCAAAAGCGGCCATTAATCCTCCCGGGTAACCCGTAGCACTTCTTCCAGCGACGTTTGTCCGCTAAGTACCTTATGGCAACCGTCTTCACGAATACTCGGCGTGGTCTGGCGAATATATTTTTCGATGGCCTGCTCACCTTTGCCTTCATGCATCATAGTACGTACCGCTTCATCCACTATAAGCAGTTCATGGATACCGGTACGGCCGCGATAGCCGGTTTGATTACAGGCTGCGCACCCTTTGGGTGAATAGATCACAACATCGGCAGCATCATGGATGCCCAGTATCTGGGCTTCCTGCTCGCCGGGCGTGTGAGATGTTTTGCATTCCGGGCACAGCGTACGTACCAGACGCTGTGACAACACTGCCAGCAAGCTGGATGACAGCAGAAACGGTTCGATGCCCATATCTTCGAGGCGGGTAATCGCCCCCGCTGCGGTATTGGTATGCAGGGTAGATAATACCAGGTGACCGGTTAAACTGGCCTGCACGGCAATCTGGCCGGTTTCAATATCGCGGATTTCCCCCACCATGACCACATCCGGATCCTGACGTAAAATGGCCCGTAAGCCCCGGGCAAAAGTCATTTCTACCCGTGGATTAACCTGGGTCTGACCAATGCCTTGCAAATCAAATTCGATGGGGTCTTCCACCGTCATGATGTTGCGATCTTTGGAGTTAATCTCGCTCAGGCCCGCGTAGAGCGTGGTACTCTTACCGGAGCCGGTTGGCCCGGTAACCAGAATAATACCGTGTGGTTTACGAATGAGGGTAGAGAAGTGGTCGCGGTTAACCTGAGTCATACCCAGATCCGCTAAATTCAACCGCGCATTATTTTTGTCGAGTAAACGCAGTACTACCCGCTCACCGTGACTGGATGGTAAGGTAGATACCCGCACGTCAACAGCGCGGCCGGCAATTCGCAGCGTGATACGGCCATCCTGGGGCACGCGTTTTTCGGCGATATCCAGTTTCGCCATGACCTTAATCCGTGAGACCAGCATCGATGACAGTTTGCGGTTTGGCCGCAGAATTTCGCGCAGCACGCCATCCACCCTAAATCGCACCACTAACTGATTTTCAAAGGTCTCAATGTGGATATCCGACGCGCCTTCTTTGATGGCTTCGCCGAGCATAGCATTAATGAGTTTGATGATGGGCGCGTCGTCTTCGCTGTCGAGCAGATCTTCGGTATCCGGCAGTTCTTCAGCAAGAGAGAATAAGTCACTCTCGTTACCGAGATCTTCCATTAACTGCTTGGCCGCCGAGGAATCCCGCTGATACGCCTGAGTCAGCAGGGGCTCAAACTGGTCTTGCGGGAGTTCTTTTAGCACCAGTGATCCAGCATGATAACGACGGACTTCGCTGAAGATTTCCAGCGGTGTTTCGCTGGTGTGATAAAGCAACGCAGGTTCCTGATTGAGCTCCAGCAATACCTTGTGCCGCTTGGCAAAACCAAAGGGCAACTGTTGATCGTCTACCGCTTCTTCCGGTAACAGCTCTTCTGCCGATTCAGCAGCCACACTGGCTACTGATTCGGTAAGTTCGGGCTGCTTGGCTTCGGTGCTCATTCGTTGCCATCCTGGGCTTTTTGCTGAGCTTCTTCCTCTTCCCGACGCTTGAGGTAATCCTCATAGGTAGGCGGCAGCGCCAGGCTTTCATTCCACTCAGGTAATACCGGCGTTTCGGTGCGAGGCATTAACGCGACGCCACGTGACTGGCGCTCAAGCTGCTCAGCACGGATATAATTGTATTTACGCTTGCTGATCTCATTCATGGTGACGCCATCACGAATGATCTTAGGGCGTAAAAATACCATCAGGTTAGTCTTACGTTTGCTGCTGCTGGTTGATTTAAACAGGTGGCCCAGAATCGGAATGTCACCCAGTAACGGTACCTTGGACTCACTCTCCTGAATATCTTCGTCAATCAGGCCGCCCAGCACAATGGTGCCGCCGTCATCTACAATAACCGTGGTTTTGATTTGGCGTTTATTAATTGAGATATCTACTGCCGTCGCACCGGATACGCTGGACACCTCTTGCTCGATGGTTAGCTGAATGGCGTTACCTTCGTTAATTTGCGGGGTAACCTGCAGCTTAATACCCACTTCCTGACGATCGACGGTCTGGAACGGGTTAGAGTTGTTGGCGCCGGTTGTCTGGCCGGTGATCACCGGTACTTCCTGACCCACAATAAAGAATGCCTCTTCGTTATCCATGGTGGTTAAATGCGGGGTTGCCAGTACATTAGAATTGGTGTCGTTACTCACAGCCTGAATTACGGCTCCCCAGCCATTTTCAACAATCCCGGCGATCAACCCATTCGCGCTGCCGAGCAGACTGGCCAGGCTGGTGAAATCGCCCTGGGTAGTATCCTGGGTTGTTACTACCTCACCGTTTGCGGTGACATAGGTTGACTGGGTTGTCTGATCTTCTGCCTGACGTAAGGCTACACCCAGCGCGCCCACCGGTACCACACCGTTATTAAACTGCGTACCGCCACCAGCTTCTGATACAAACTGCATGCCCAGTGACGTACCGTCACCTTCATACATTTCAACAATGATGGCTTCAACCTGTACCTGTGCGCGGCGGATATCGAGCTGTCGGATGACTTCTTCCAGCGAACGCATCATGTCCGGCTCAGCGGTGATCACCAATGCATTTGAGTCTTCGTGTGAATCGATGCTGACATTACGGTTAGACGAAGTACGACGAGCATTGCCAGTGCCGGCCGTTTCTTCGGCCTGAATGCTGTCGCTTACACCCTGGAGGACTTTTACCAGATCTTCGGCTTTGGCGTAGTTGAGGAAAATAACCCGGGTATTACCGTTGGTTTCGAGCTCCTGATCCATGCGCTGTACCAGGTTGATCAGACGTTTGCGGGCTTTGGAGTCGCCGCTTACGATAACGCTGTTGGTGCGGTCATCGGCTACTACGCGAGGTTCACTTTTACCGCCCGCAGCTTGCTTACCCTGTGATTTGTTGATGCTTTCTATTATGCGTACCATTTCAGAAGCAGAGGCGTATCGCAGCTTAACAATGTCGACTTCCTCGTCACCGGCACGGTCGACCCTTTCGATGATCTCCACCAGTCGGTTTACTACTGCGGCACGGCCGGTTAGCATCATGACATTCGATGGGTCGTGGCTCACTACGTTACCACCGCCAGCCTGATCGTTAAGCTGGCGTAAAATCGGCGCCAGTTCACGTACCGGCACGTTATACACGGGGATTACGCGGGTGATCATTTCGTCACCGTCGAGGTTCGCGTTTTCTACCACCGGAATATTGGAGGTTTTGGCGTCTTTAGAGCGCACGACCTTCAAAATGCCATTAGGCATTTCAACCACAGCAAAATCATATACTTGTAGTACGTTTAAGAAGAACTGATAGTACTGTTCCTCATTGAGCATGTCGTAGCTGATAACACTGATTTTGCCCCTTACGTTGGGATCAACAATGATGGTTTTTTGCAGGTTTTTACCAACAATCGTAATAAATTCGTTGATATCCGTATCCTGAAATTTGGGCATACGATCGATTGCCGCTGCCTGCACACATAACAGTGTGGTGCAGATTGCTACGCTCATTCGGGTCAACCAGGTTCGACCAACTCGCCTCATGTTTTATTCCTGTTTAGTATTTTACTTGCTCAAATTATTGCTCTGGCATGTCCAGATACAGTGTAATGTACTCGCCTTCGCGGGTCACCGTTAGTTCTATGGATTGCGCCGTTCTTAATTCGCTCATGGCTTCTCTGGCCTGAGCCGGATCGGTTAAGTCCAACCCGTTTATCTGAATAACAATGTCGCCGTTTTGTAAACCCACCGACTCAAATAAGCTCGGATCTTTGCCTGGCTTAACCTTATAACCGGCCATCTGACCGCCCTCAAGCGCTGGCGTCACGGTAATAAAATCAATAAAACTGGATGGGCTTTCACGCAGGGCTTCGGTAGCGGCAACGGCTTCGTCGTTTAACTCGCGAGCTGGCTGAGGGCTGTTATCGATTCTGCCCATGGTTGCACTGTTGTTATTATTGTCCCGGGTAATTCTGCCGGTAGCCGATGATTGTTGTGCCGCGCGGCGCTTGGTAAAATCCAGACCATCGAGCATCAGGGTTTCGTGACGGCCGCCATTTTTAATAATTACGCGGTCGGTATGAACCTGAGAAAGCGTAGCATTGGTGCCGTCAATCTTCTCGCCAATGGCGTAGGTCGCTTGTTTACCGCGGTTTTCTATGATGGCGGTACCTTGATCTTCAGCGCTGGTCGATACTACGCCAGAAAGCACCAGATTGAGCTGGGTCTCTGGTGCATCGGTGATGGTTTCCTGTACCGGCGGTGGTGCGGCTTTATTCACCTCGCCAAATAAGTTCAGGCGTTGTATTTGGGTAATGTCGACCCCACGTTGGGAGTTTGATGACGCCCCGGCGGAGCGGGAGCCAGCGGTGTTGAGCCCGGCGAGGCTGGCATTGCTGTCTGGCTCGGGAATGAGTTTCCAGGTGATTTCAGCAGCGAAAGCGATAAGATACAGGCACAATAACACCACCACCGCGAGTCGAAGGCGTGGTTGGTGGGCGCTAAATAAGGCCGGTAAATTTTGTAAGCTGGATTGATTTAATATCATCTGAAAACAACTAATTGGTGAACAAATAACCGCGAAAAAACGTTCCCATCATAGCCTAGTCTGCGCGGGGGCAACAACATTAATCCGATCAGGTTAAAATTATATTACAGTTTAGTAATTAAACGCATGAGAAAAACCGATGGCTAATGATGCAACCAATGAACTAAAGGTCCGGTTGGACAAATGGCTCTGGGCAGCGAGGTTAACCAAAACCCGTGCACTGGCAAGAGACCTGATTCAGGCCGGAAAAGTTCACTACAACGGGCAAAAAAGCAAGCCGGGTAAAATTGTTGAGCCCGGTGCAGCCATTCGGGTGCCTGCCGGCTGGGATGTAAAAGAGCTCATAATTCAGGACGTTTCTGAAAAACGCCTGCCAGCCAAAGACGCTCAGCTATTATATGAAGAGACGTCGGAAAGCATCGCTAAAAGGGAAGAGAATCAGGCCGCCCGAAAATCGCAAAGTTTCCATAATCCGCGACCGGAAAGCCGGCCCGACAAAAAACAGCGTCGCGAACTTATTAAATTTAAACATCAGTGATAACACTGGTGACAGACAGGAAATACCATGAATCAGTTTGATCAGTTACATCGTTATTTATTCACTGATGCCAGCGTGCGCGGTGAATTGGTTAGATTGCAGGACACTTTAAAGCCAATCGTACACAGCACCGATTATCCGCAGGCCATTCAGCAACTGCTGGCCGAGATGGCCGCAGCCACCAGTTTGTTAACCGCCACCCTCAAATTTGAAGGGGAAGTGGGGCTGCAAATTCAAAGTCAGGGTAAAGTGCGCTACGCCGTGGTCAATGCCACCCACGAACAAACCCTGCGGGGCGTTGCCCGATGGGACGAGGAAGCCGATTTATCAACCGCGAGCTTTGCCGATCTGGTGGCTAACGCTGTGCTGGTTATTACCATTACGCCTACCGAGGGGGAGCGGTATCAGGGCGTTGTAGCGCTCGATAAAGGCTCGTTGGCCGGCTGTATTGAAGATTACTTTGAACGCTCAGAACAATTGGCAACCCGCGTGTTTATTCACACTGACTTAGCAGACAAAAACGCACCTAAAGTGGCCGGGATGTTTTTGCAGGTAGTGCCGACCAGCAGTGAAGCCACCAACGTGACTGCCGACAGTGAATTTGAACACCTGTGTACATTAACTGAAACCATGACCAGTGAGGAGCTGTTTGCCTTACCTGCTCAGGATGTATTGTACCGGTTGTATCATGAACAAACCGTTGAAGTGTATGCCCCTGAAGCGGTGACGTTTGCCTGTACCTGTTCCCGGGAACGTAGCGCCGAAGCATTGCGCAACATCGACAAAGCCGAACTGCTGGCCATCATTAAAGAAGAAGGTTCTATCAATATGAACTGTCAGTACTGCCACACAGAATATCGCTTCGATGAAATTGACGTGGAAGCGTTAAAAAGTGGCTATAACAGCGCACCAGAAGCTTCACAGTAAGCGGTTTGTTGATGGCTGACTTTCATGTTAAAGCGCTTGAGCTGGCCAGAGCCGGTGACTGGGATGGCTCTCACGAACTGGTTCAGGACTATAACGATGAATATTCCTGCCTGATCCACGGCTATTTGCACCGGGTCGAAGGTGATGAGTTTAATGCCCGTTACTGGTATACCCGGGCTGGCACTTCGATGCCGGCGAATTCACTGGAACAAGAGTTGGCGCGCCTGGAGAGCCTGGTGCGCGGCAACGGCTAGCCGGGCGTAGTTAACCCTTTTCTCATACTTTTACTTGTATGCAGCGGTGATTACTAGAATTGTTAAGTACATTAACGAAATCACGCGCTGCATACGAATTCTTATTGATGTGCCCACAGGTTCGATGCTATTGCTAACGTAGTCGGCTTTTATCTGGGAGCCGGAACGACGCGTCTGACGGAGAACTAATGAATCGAACCCTGGCCACTACCGTTATTTTCAGCGGCTTTTTTCTGCTCGGTATTTTGCTACTGATGTGGGGGATCCTGCTGCCACGTATGGCGGCAGAGCTGACCATGAGCAGTTTTGTTAGTGGCGCGTTGTTTACGCTGTTTTCACTGGGCATGATGATGGGGGCGATTATTGGTGGCAAATATGCGTCGCGATTTGAGTTCTTACCGTTGTTTGCCAGTTTATCGCTGGTGAATGCCCTGTTCATCGTTATTGCCGGCTTAATGCCAAACTGGCCGGGATTGCTGGTGATTGTGTTTATTGTTGGCGTACTGAGCTCCTGTAAAATTACCATTGGTCATACGGTTATCGCTCAGCTTTATGTAGAAAAGCGCTTTGCCATGATGGGCGTTATGGATTTTATGTTTAGCCTGGGCACGCTGGTGGCGTCTTTTTACGTGTCGCTTATCTTTTTGTGGCAGGCTAACTGGCGCTTACCGCTGCACTTTCTGGCCGGTTTGTGGGTTATTCTGGCGCTGTTTACTTTCTTAAGTGTGCGTAATGCCAAGGCAAAATTAGCGGTAGAAAACAAACAGGAAGAAGCCACTAAACAAACCCTGGCATTTGCCACCATCGTGCGTCAGCCGGTGTTTTTATTATTGGCGGTAGCCAGTTTTGGCTATGGTGCGGTGGAATTTGGTACGGTTAACTGGTTTGTGAGTTACGCGCAGCAGGGGCTGGGTTTCGACGGGGATGCCGCCCGTTTGTTATTAGCCGGCTTTACCGGCGGGATGGCGTTGAGTCGGTTGTGCTTTGCCTGGTTTCTTCGCTGGTTTAGCGTACACCGCTTAATGGTGGTGCTGGTCACCATGCTGCTGGCCGGTGCCATTATTGCCAAGCTGGGCGATACCTTTATGCCGATAATGCTGGGTAACTTCCTGTTAGGTTTGGGGCTTGGCGGGCTCTTCCCGTTAATCCTCTCTGCCGCCATGAATATCGACAGCGAAAAAGGCCCGTTGCTATCAGGAATAACCATTCTTGGTAATGCCATGGGAGTGCAGTTGGTGTCGCTTGGCACCGGCGCCTGGGCCGGGATGGCTTCTATTGAAGTAGCTTACTGGGCCGTGCCGATGGCGGCGGTGCTACTGTGGAGCGCAACCTGGTTTTACAGCCGCATTATTAAGCAAGGCTAGGCCGTATTTTACAGCCCCTCGCTGGGCAGCCAGAATTCAGCAATCAGGCCTTCCTCGGGATGATTGCGCAGGTTAATCTGCCCGCCATGCATCTCGATAATACGCTTGGTGATGGCCAGTCCAAGTCCTGAGCCGCCAGAGTTGCGCGCTGAGTCGCCCTGAGAGAAGGGGCGGAAGACGTTTTCCAGACTATCCTCAGGAATGCCCTGACCAAAATCCCGTACTTTACAGATCACCCGGTTCTGCTTCTTGTCAAAATAGGTGGTGATTTCTATATGGTTACTGCCGTAGCGGAAGGCGTTTTCAATCAGATTATCCAGCACTCGTTTGAGGGCGACTTTACGCAATGGAATATTCGGCAGCGGATTGAGCTCCAGATGAATGGACTGACGATCTGCCGCGGAAGGATTAAATTGCTGATTGGTATTGCGGGCATCGGTTAATTCGGTAATTAACGGGTTCAGGTTGGCGATGGTCTGGCGTTCCTGTTGTTCCTGCCGGGCGTATTCGATGAACTGATCAATAATCGCATTCATATCTTCAATATCGCTGACGATGCCCTCTTTCACCCAGTCCTGGTCTTCGGGCAGCATTTCGGTGGCCAGGCGAATGCGGGTAAGTGGGGTGCGCAGATCGTGGGAAATCCCCGCCGTCATTACCATGCGATCATGCTCTAACTGTTTGATACCCTGGTTCATGCGGTTAAACGCTTTGGTTACCTCAATCATTTCGCTGGTGCCATCTTCCTTCAGTGGCGGCGGGAACTGACCCCTGCCCACTTTGATAGCGGCGCGTTGCAAGGCGTTAAGTGGTCGGTTAAGGCGAAGTACAAACAGCCAGCCGCCACCCACACTTAAAATACCAATCAGCAACAGATACAGAGTTAGCGGAAAAATATTGGCTTCACTTAAGCCATACACCGGAACCCGAATCCACTTGTCTGGCAGGGTGGCGATTTTGATCCACACATAATAGGGCGTGGATTGCTGATCAAGCTGGGGCGCACTAATGCGCACTTCGGCTTTTTCTTCCAGTTGCTCGGTGACCTGAGCAGACATAAACTGATAGAAGGTCGCCTGCCCCAGTCTGGCTGCCTTTGCTTCGGTATCGGTAAAAATACGAATGCCGGTTTGTGCTTTTAAAGTACGCAGGTACTCCGGGTTGTCGAGTTCGTCCACATGGGTTTTGAGTGTGGCAGCCTGGGTGGCAATCAGGCTGTTGATTTGCTCGTAACTGGGCCGGATAAAATACATGGTGACCGACAGGTAAGAGACGACCTGATTGATCAACAACAAAACGCCAATCAGCAGTACGGTTTGGCCAAAGGCGCTTTTAGGGAGTAATCGCACAGGTTATGTTACTGGGCAACCGCGCCATCCGGCACGAACACATAACCTAAACCCCATACCGTCTGGATGTAACGTGGATTGGCCGGATCTTCCTCCAGCATGCGGCGCAGGCGGGATACCTGAACATCGATGCTGCGTTCCAGCGCGCTATAGTCACGGCCTCTGGCCAGATTCATCAGTTTGTCGCGGGACAATGGCTCACGGGGGTGAGTAACCAGTGATTTTAATACCGCAAATTCGCCGCTGGTGAGCGACAGCGACTTGCCGTCGTCGGACATTTCGCGGGTGGCCAGGTTTAACCGGTAACTGCCAAACTCGACAATTTGCTCTTCCATAGAAGGCGCGCCGGGGGCCTCATGTGTCTGACGACGCAGCACGGCTTTAGCCCGGGCAAGCAGCTCCCGCGGATTAAAAGGCTTTGGCAGGTAGTCGTCGGCGCCCATTTCCAGCCCGATTATGCGGTCTACCTCATCGCCCTTAGCGGTTAACATAATAATTGGCATCTTGCTTTCTGCCTGACGCATACGGCGGCAGATAGACAGGCCGTCCTCACCGGGCAGCATCAGATCAAGGACCATCAAATGAAAGTTTTCACGTTCTAACAGGCGGTCCATCTGCTCGGCATTCGCCGCGCTTCTTACCTGAAAGCCCTGCTCCACCAGGTAGCGCTCAAGCAAGCTACGTAACCGCATATCGTCATCGACGACTAATATCTTTGATGTTTCCTGACCCATTTCTGCCTCACTGACAACCGCGTTCCGGTATCACTATAACCCTAAGTGATAGCAGACAAAAGTGCTCAAATGTTTCGAACCGGCACGGATTGTTACAAAGCGTGTCAGGCGCCTGATTCAGGCAACACCGGGCATCACGTAAGTCGCAACGCCGTAAACGAGCGCGTAGCCCACCGAGTAGGCAATGAGCAACAGTAGAAAATACTTGCCATAACGGGCGAAACTCAGGCCCTTTACTTTACTCATGGTAACAATGCCGGCTGCCGAGCCGATGATGAGCAGCGAACCGCCTACGCCTACGGCATAGGTCAGTAACATCCATTCACTCACCGACATGCCGATATTGGCCTTAAGCAACGCCGCTGTTAGCGGTACGTTATCGATTAGGGCGGAGGTTGCGCCCATCACATAATTGGCTACCAGCGGCGGGAAGACCTGGTAAAGATAAAGCAAAGAGTGCAAGGCTTCGATATGCTCCAGCATACCCACTAACAGCAGTACACCCAGGAAGAACAGCAAGGTATCAAACTCTATGTAGCGGATGTAATCCATAATGGGGTCCTGATCGTCATCTTCGCCCATATGGTTGGCCACCAGAAACATAATCGCCATACCCGCCAGGAAAGTCAGCATCGGCGGAATGGCATACAACACGTTAAGGATCAGCGTTGCGATAATGGTGCTTAAGAAAATACCAGCGATCACATAATCGATAGTGTTGGTGGCATAGGTGGTTTTGCGAATTTTTACCTTGCCGCTCATGCCGATACTTAGCAATCCGGTGAGTACCATAACGGCGAGGAAGGCAGGCACCAGCAGCCAGAACAACTGGGTAATGGTGACTTTCTTTTGCATAAAGATCATCAACGTGGTGACATCACCGGTAATCAGCGACACGCCGCCGGAATTGACTGCGAAAACTACCAGTACCGCAAAGCGCATGGTTTGATTAAACGGCAGTCCCAGTGATAACACCATGGCGATAGACACCAGCGTAGCGGTAATGTTGTCGGCCAGTGAGGAAAAGCAAAAACTGAACAGTGCGGTTATCAACATCAGCTTTTTGAGTGAAATGTTGGTTGGCATCACCAGGTTCAGCATATTGGCAATCAGCCCCTTGCGGTTGAGGTAAGCCACAAAGGTCATGGCCGCCACCAGGAATAACCACAGGGTGGAGATTTCGGTAATGTTATGCAGTAAGCCTTCGTTAACCGCGTCGGTTGAGGCCGGGCTATCGGCAGAGATAAAAAGAATCATCCAGGCCAGCGTGCCAAAAAACAGGGTGATCTTTGCCTTGTTGATATGCAGGACTTCTTCGAACATCACGCCAAGCAGGGCCAGGGCGGCCAGGGTAATAAGAATGGTATCTATCATCAGGGGGGATTCCGCAATTTCAGTGGCCGTATTTTACGGCGAAGCCCTCGCCAGTAAAGGGCTAAGCGGTGAATGAGCCGTGTCAGGCGTTAATACTTAGTATTCATTTTGATTATAAGAGACTTTGGTCTTACAACTAAAGCGCTTAATGTTAGCAACTGAGTTTATTTACATCTGCATTAAGGCGGTTGCGTGAAGAGTTTTGTTTTTGAAAAACAGAGATATGCCCTTGGTTGCTAAGAGCCGATCTGCCTGTCATTATTGTTTTAACGCCATGGTCGCAAAATAAATGGAATTGAGTTATGGATAACGGTGTTGGTAATAAGTACCTTTGGCTAATTGAGTTACTCGCGTTTTGGCAAGGGCGAGTAAATAGTCAGGACCTGTGTAATGCATATGGTATTAGTACTACTCAGGCTAAAAAGTACATTTCAGACTACAAAATTATCTACCCATTCAATATTTTCTACAATAAAAGTGCTAAAGCGCATTTTCCCGATAGTGAGCTCAAATGTGAGTTAATCAGTGGTGATGTAAATGAGTATCTGGACTGGCTGAATACTCAAAATGATCACGCTGAAGTGTTCTACAACAGTATTACCCATGCCGAATTGCGGTTACCACCAAGGCATACCTCCCCTGAAATAATGCGTGGACTGGTCACTGCAATAAGGCATCAGCGCCGGATAGATGTGGAATACCTTTCGCTAAGTAAAACAACGGCTGAAGGGAGAGTAATACAGCCACATACTTTTGTTAAAACAGGTTTGCGCTGGCATTTACGCGGATTTTGCGAGTATCGCTGTGAATATCGTGACTTTGTTTTAAGTCGGTTCAGAGGAGCCCCTTTTTTGTTAGATGCGGCTACCCACACCCGAACAAAGGATGAGGGCTGGAACACCAATATAACAATACGACTTCAACCCGATCCCCGTTTTACACCGGACCAAAAAACCATTATTGAGCAGGATTACCAAATGCAAAATGGTGAGCTCCTAATAATAACTAAAGCCGCTCTGGCTCAATATGTTATTCAGGGCATGCAGGTACGTACCGATTCCCTGGCAAAAACACCTCAACAGCAACAGTTAGTATTGGTAAACGAAGATGACCTTAAACCCTGGTTATTTGCCAGCTAACTCTGAGAATAATGCTGAATCGGTCAAGTTGGTTTACTGGTTAAATGTCAGGGATTGTGTGATGTGCTTTCAAGTGAAATGCTTGAAAACAGAGCTCTATTAGAGACGTTTGCATTTTACTTTGAATAAAAGTTAAGGAGCCATATGAATATCTTTGGCGATACTAAGTACGGTTCCATAATGCAGTCATTTTGTATATGGCTATTGGGCGTTGTGGCCAGCACTGTTATTTTGAGTGTTCAGTGATGATTAAGTATTTTGCACATTCCGGAAATAAAAGTGATAAATCGGATTGGCAATCATTAAAGGATCATTTGGCAATAGTTGCAGAGATCTCAGAACATAATGGAAGGTATTTCAAGGCTAATAAATTGTGTTACCTAGCTGGTCTTTTGCATGATTTAGGTAAGTACACCGCTGAATTTCAAAGGAGACTTGAAGGTAATCCCCAAAAAGTAGACCATGCAACAGCGGGCGCCAAAATCGCTGCTGAATTGCTTCGTGACAAGCATTTTAATCAATTTCCATTCTATAAGTTCGTCGCCTACGCCATTGCTGGTCATCATGCTGGGTTGGCTAATGGTTCTGCTGAAGGAGATGATAGAAGAGCGCTTAAAGACCGAATGAACCTAAAATTCGGTAAAGAATTACCGGTTCTGGATCATGAAGTTTGGAAAGCAGAACTCGAAATCCCTCCAATTGAATCACTATTACCAAAAATTGCAGTCAATCCCGATGCTGAGCGACAAGGTTTTCAATTTGCTTTTTTAATTCGTATGATCTTTTCGTGTTTGGTTGATGCGGATTATATTGATACCGACAAGTTTTATAGAAGCTTAAAGAATAAAGCCTTGCTTAGAGGAAAATATCCTCAACTGTCAGAATTAAAAAAGCGGTTGGATCAAACATTGACTGACATGTTGGTCAAATGTGATCAAGCTAAAAAGGTCAACCAGCTACGCAAAGAAATTCTTGATAATGCCCGTTATAAGTCGAAACTCTCTCCTGGGTTATTTACCTTAACCGTTCCAACTGGAGGCGGAAAAACGCTAAGTTCTATGGCATTTGCCTTAGATCATGCTCTGGCACATGGTATGCGAAGAGTAATTTATGTAATTCCGTTTACCAGCATAATTGAACAGAACGCAAAAGTGTTCCGCGAAGCCTTTGGTGATTTAGGTGACGCCGCAGTTTTAGAGCATCACAGCAATTTTGATGATCGTAATATCCTGGGTAAAGAGGGGGCCGAAGAAACTCGCGATAAGCTTAAGTTAGCAATGGAAAACTGGGATATGCCAGTGGTCGTGACTACGGCTGTTCAGTTTTTTGAATCCCTGTTTGCAGATCGACCTTCGTGCTGCCGAAAGTTACACAACATTTCAGGTAGCGTGATTATTCTGGATGAAGCGCAAACACTACCGCTCAAATTCCTTCGTCCGACAATGGCTGTAATTGATGAATTGGCGCGTAACTACAATTGTTCTGTAGTGCTTTGTACCGCGACTCAACCGGCATTGTGTGAGCCAGACTTTGATAAGGGTTTCCGGGAAGAAGATGTGCGTGAAATTGCGCCAGATCCAGAAAGACTTTTTGAAGAACTCAGCTTGGTGAGCGTCTCTCATCTGGGGGAGTTAACTGATGATGAATTGTTGTCTCGCATTCAAACCAATGAACAAATTCTCACCATTGTAAATAATCGCCGTCACGCTCAATCGCTCTTTCAAACCCTTAAAAAGCAGCAAACAGAAGGTGTTTATCACCTAACAACTTTGATGTGCGCTGCTCATCGTACTGAAACACTGGAATTAGTTCGTGAACGTTTAAAGCCGGAAAATGCACTTCCATGTCGGGTGATCTCAACGTCACTGATAGAGGCAGGTGTTGATGTCAGCTTTCCGTGCGTTATGCGTGCTGAGGCAGGTTTGGATTCTATCGCGCAAGCTGCCGGTCGCTGTAACCGTGAACGAATCTGGAACAAAGATGACAGTCATGTTTGGATTTTTAAATCTCCCGACTGGCCTATTCCCCCTGAATTAAAAGGGCTTTCGGCAGATATGCGAGCGGTGCTGCGTAAAGAGCATGGCAACTTATTAGATCAAGCCGCTATGAAGGATTATTTTTCCAATGTGCATTGGCGTAAAGGAGAAGAACTCGACCAGAAGCAGATATTAAAAGCCTGTCGGGTTGGAGCATCAAAATTAGATTTTCCATTTCAGAAAATAGCTAAGGATTTTCGAATTATAGACAGTGTTATGCAGCCTGTTTTTATCCCCTATGACGATGCATCCCGTAGCCTATTAGAACAGCTCAAAACAACAGATGATGTAAGTGGCACTTTGAGGAAGCTACAGCCCTATGTTGTACAGATTCCGCAAGGTGGTTTTGACAGCTTACAGGTGGCAAAAGTAATTCAACCGCTGGCACCTCATCGTTTCGCAGAGCAATTTTGGGGGTTAATAAACATGGATATATATGATTCAGAGTTTGGGCTAAGTTGGTCAGAGCCAGATTTTATTAAAGCCGAAAATTTGGTGTTGTAATTTTTATTGGAGAGATCGCCCCTCTTAAAAGGGGATTATAATTTTGAATTGTGACAAGCCAAAAGGAGAGCGTAATGGCTTATGGTATTAAATTGCATGTATGGGGAGACTATGCCTGCTTTACCCGACCAGAGATGAAGGTTGAGCGTGTTTCTTATGATGTCATCACACCTTCGGCTGCCAGGGGCATTTTGGAAGCTATTCATTGGAAGCCTGCGATTTGTTGGGTGATTGATCGCATTCATGTACTCAAACCTGTTCGTTTTGAGTCAATTCGGCGCAATGAATTAGGAGATTGTAAAATCTCTCAAACCACCGTTTCGGGCGCAATAAAAAGAAAATCCACTTCAGGTTTAGGATTCTTAATTGATAATCCATATAAACCAAATAATCGACAGCAAAGAGCGACTACTTTACTGCGTGACGTAGGCTATGTAATTGAAGCGCATTTTGAACTCACCGATAAAGCAGGTGCTGAAGATAGCGTTGGCAAGCATCTGGATATTTTTAACCGCAGGGCGCGCAAAGGTCAATTTTTTCATCAGCCTTGTTTAGGTAACCGGGAATTCCCTGCGTATTTTTCGTTAATTGAATCCGAAGCTGATTTTCCTCCGTCGGAATTGGTACTCGACAACAAAGATCTAGGCTGGATGTTACATGATATTGATTTTTCAAAAGATGCAGAGCCAAGATTTTTTAGAGCTGAACTCACTAATGGTGTGGTCGAGGTGCCACCGTTTTACTCTCCGGAGGTGGTACAGTGATTTTATCTGCCTTAACTCAATATTACGAGCGTCTCATTACGACGAGCAATGGGGCGGTTCCCTCTTTTGGTTTTAGTGAAGAAAAAATCGGCTATATTCTGGTCCTTTCTGAACGAGGGGAATTAGTTGATTTAGTACCAAATTTATCCGAAGAAAAAAAGCCAAAACCTAGATTACTCAATGTACCGCGCCCAGAAAAGAGAACATCGGGGATCAAACCGAATTTTCTATGGGATAAAACCGCTTATGTATTGGGCGTTGGTTTACCAAAGGATAAAAAAAGTGAAGCGTTATTTGAATTGTCCATGCCAACCTTTGAAGCATTTCGGGATTTACATGTGTCGCTCTTCAAGAATGCCGAAGATAAAGGATTAAAGGCTTTAGTTCTGTTTTTGAAAAATTGGAAGCCTGAGAACTTTGCCGAATCTGTACTTTCACCGGATGTACTGGATGCTAACGTGGTGTTTCAGTTAGATGGTCTGCGTAAGTATGTCCATGAATGCTTAGAGGCAAAGACTATTTGGAGAGCGCAGCTCCAATCGGATGATGCCAAGGAAGCAATGTGTTTAATTACTGGAGAACAAGCACCTATTTCCAGATTACATCCGGCGATTAAAGGTGTTTCAGGTGGACAGAGTTCCGGGGTTTCTATTGTCTCTTTTAATAAAGAGTCGTTCGAATCTTTTGGAAAAGGGCAAGGAGACAATGCGCCAGTTTCTGAGCAAGCAGCCTTTGCTTACACCACTGCACTAAATTATTTGCTGCGAAAAGAGAATGATCAGGTCATCAGTTTAGGCGATACCACTTTAGTATTTTGGGCATTAGCAGACTATGAACGAAAAGCCAAAAGTGCTGAAACGTTTTTTATGACAGGCTTTAATCCGCCGTCGCCCACAGATGAAAGTGAAGCAAAGGCACTGGCTTCCGAATTGGAAAAATTAGCGAAGGGGCGTCCTTTATCGGAGATTTCACCCGATCTGGAGCCAAACACCCAGTTTTACATTCTGGGACTGGCTCCAAACGCTGCGCGGCTGTCCATCCGTTTCTGGTTACAAACCGATCTGGGACATATCCAACAAAGATTTGCAGAGCACTTTCAAGATATAGCACTAAATCCCTTGCCATGGAAAACAGCACCATCTTCATATCGGCTTCTTTTAGAACTTATTCCGACCAGGTACGAAAGCAATGGAAATAAAAAAAAGAAGGACATTAATGATGCTCCAGCACATATAGCTGGTGAATTGATGCGTGCCATTTTAACCGGGCAACGTTACCCCAGAGCGATATTGACACAGTTACTTTCGCGGTTTAGGGCTGATGGCGATATCAGTGGCTTACGTGTTGCCATGGTGAAATCGGTATTACAAAGAGAATTCAGATTATTAGGAAAAGAGGAGATTTCTATGAGTTTAGATGGATCAAACGATAACCCCGCTTACCTGTTAGGCAGGTTGTTCGCGGTGTTGGAGAATATTCAACGACTTGCCCTGGGAGACAAGGTTAATGCAACGATTACAGACAAATATTACGCGTCTGCATCTACGGTTCCTTATTCCGTTTACCCCAGATTACTTTCAGGTAGTAAGCACCACCTGTCCAGAATTCGAAAGGACAAGCCTGGTTTAGCTTATTCGATTGAAAGAGAGCTAGGGGCAATAATGGGAATTTTGCCAACAGAGTTTCCACGCCACTTTTCAATTGAAAATCAAGGTCGCTTTTCAATTGGTTATTACCATCAAAAAAATGCACGTTTTGCACAATCAGTTGAATCCAATGAATTAATAATAGAAGGGAATGAATAATGACTATCCAGAATCGCTATGAATTTGTTTACTTTTTTGATGTAACAAATGGTAATCCAAACGGTGACCCTGATGCTGGTAACATGCCGCGCCTTGACCCAGAGTCCAGTAAAGGCCTGGTAACGGATGTTAGCTTAAAGCGCAAAATCCGAAACTATATTCAGTTAAGTGAATATAGCTCGCCGGGTTATGACATTTATGTACAAGAAAAAAGTGTTCTGAACCAGCAAAATCAAAAAGCTTATGACGCTCTTGAAATTAAACCTGAATCAAAAAAATTACCAAAAGACCAATCCAAAGCAAAAGAAGTAACAGATTGGATGTGCGCAAACTTTTTTGATGTACGGGCTTTTGGTGCAGTTATGACTACTGAAATCAACTCGGGACAGGTGCGCGGCCCATTACAATTGGCATTCGCTAAATCTATTGATCCGATTATTCCTCTAGAAATTTCTATTACACGAATGGCGGTTACTAATGAAAAAGATTTGGAAAAAGAAAGAACTATGGGGCGTAAGCATATTGTTCCTTACGGTTTATACCGGGTCCATGGTTTTGTTTCTTCAAAATTGGCCGAAAAAACTGGGTTCACCGATAGTGATTTAGACAAGGTCTGGAAATCACTCGAAATGATGTTTGAACACGATCATTCCGCTGCACGAGGAGAAATGGCCGGACGGAAATTGATAGTATTTAAGCATGAAAATGCTCTTGGGAATGCGCCTGCGCATAAATTGTTTGAACGAGTTACCGTCGATCGAGTTAAGGGGGAGAGTGGAACACCAGCTGCTGAATTTTCAGATTATAAAATCCAACTTAATTCAGATGGCTTAGTTGAACTTGGCGTTGAGGCTCTGGAAATTTTCTAAGTAATGGACGATCTCAAACTCGTCCCACTATCCGCCTTACAACACTTTGCCTTTTGCCCACGCCAATGTGCGTTAATTCATAACGAGCAGGTGTGGGCCGACAACTGGCATACGGCCAAAGGCATTTTGTTGCATAAACGGGTGGATAGTGGCGATCCCGAAAGTCGCAAAGACGTACGTTTTGAGCGTGCCGTGCAGGTTTGTGCAGAACAGCTTGGAGTAATAGGAAAGCTTGACCTGGTGGAGAAGAACCTCTTTACCGGGCAATTGACACCAGTTGAATATAAAAAAGGCAAAAACAAACCTGGCAATTGGGACAAGGTGCAACTTTGTGCACAGGCTTTGTGTTTGGAAGAGATGACTGAGCAGCCAATTGATGTGGGTTATTTATGGTACTGGCAAACTCGCCGGCGGGAGTCTGTAGAGTTCTCGGCTTCACTTAGGCTGAATACTCAACACATAATCGAAGAGGTACGGCATTTGATAAATTCTGATCTCTTGCCCAAGCCGGTATATGAAAAAAAGTGCCAGGCATGTTCGTTGATCGATATTTGTAATCCTCAACATGTTGCAAAGGACAATAGTGCTGATTACATCGCAGCATTGTTTGCTATGAACAGGGACATTGAATGAAGAAGCTGCAAAATAGCCTGTATTTAACCAGAGATAACTTGTATGCCCATAAAGAGCGTGAGGCTATTGTCATTAAACAAGAAAATGAAACTCTTTTAAAATTACCGATTCATTCCATCAGCAACATTTACTGTTTTGGGCAGACCCGAGTATCCCCCGGATTGATGGCACACTGTGCTGAAAACGATGTCAATTTGGCCTACTTCGATCTTTTTGGAAGATATCAGGCCCGCATGGTGGGGCGTAAGTCTGGCAACGTTTTACTGCGCCGGGCTCAATATAGAGCCAGTGACAATGCACAATTAGAAATTGCCCGTAATATTATTGCCGCCAAAATCCAGAATTGTCGCGGCTTACTGCAACGACAGCTAAGAAATCATGGGCAGAATGCAACTATTGCTCAAGTAGTAACTAAGCTCAAGTTTTCAGTAGAACAAACTAAACAAGCCAATTCGTTAGATAAACTTCGCGGTGTTGAAGGGGATGCCGCGGCGCAATATTTTTCAGTGTTTCAGCAGCTAATTAAAGCCGGTTTACGTGAAAAATTTGTTTTTTCAAGGCGAACACGCAGGCCTCCCAGGGATGCTGTTAATGCGATGTTGTCTTTAGTTTACAGTGTCATAGGCCAGGATGTTAGCGGTGCCTTACATGCGGTTGGGCTTGATCCGCAAGTGGGGTTTCTGCATGCAGACCGGCCGGGTCGAGACAGCTTGGCTCAGGATATATTGGAAGAATTACGTGCTTATTTGGCCGACAGACTGGTCCTTAGTTTGATAAATCGGCAACAAATAAAAATCACCGACTTTGAAAATGAAGTAAGTGGCGCGGTTAAGATGAAAGATGATGCACGGAAAGTTCTGTTTGCAGCATTACAGCAACGTAAACAAGAAAGTATTGTTCATCCGTTTCTTAATGAAAAAGTTGAAATAGGCTTGCTGCCTCACATTCAGGCAATGTTGCTTGCAAGACATCTACGTGGTGACTTGCAACATTATCCGCCCTTCTTGGCTAAGTGAGGTCAATTTATGTTGATTCTGGTGACCTACGATGTGTCATTCGAAAGCGAATGTGGTAAAAGGCGACTGAGACGGATTGCAAAAATATGTCAGGACTATGGTATTCGTGTGCAGTACTCAGTATTCGAGTGCGATGTTGACCCAGCTCAATGGGTTCAGTTTAAGCAGCAATTATTTGATATTTTTGATGCAGAAGTAGATAGTTTGAGATTCTACAAGCTTGGCAAAAACGGACAGCAGAAGATCGAACATTACGGAGCCAAGCCCTCTTTCGATATATTTAAAACTCCCATTATTTTATAGCTTCCGCTAACCCATTGTGCTCTTTAAAAATCTGGATAGTTAGCGATTACATTAACCATTTGAATGCATTGAACTTGTGACTTGTAGAGTGGCAATGTAGTGTAGATAAAGGTAATTTTGTTAACACATTAGCGGAATTGCTAGGTTTATCTATTGGGTTTTGGGACCTGAAAGATGGCCTGTCGCCCCTCACGCAGGGGCGTGGATTGAAACGCTATCCTGATGGCAAAGATTACTGGTTCCCGAGTCGCCCCTCACGCAGGGGCGTGGATTGAAACGCGGATGATATCGACGTACTTGCTTAGTCCTGAGGTCGCCCCTCACGCAGGGGCGTGGATTGAAACAACAACGTTCAGCATTCGATTTACGTCGGTAGGGTCGCCCCTCACGCAGGGGCGTGGATTGAAACTGATAACAAGCCTATATTTTCAGGCTCCGATATGTCGCCCCTCACGCAGGGGCGTGGATTGAAACTCCACGTTGCAGATCACTGGCAGGATGGCGGTAGTCGCCCCTCACGCAGGGGCGTGGATTGAAACCGGCGTATTGCAACCCGTATCGCCAGCCGTATTGTCGCCCCTCACGCAGGGGCGTGGATTGAAACTATTAAATGTATTACCGGTGAGCTGCGCATCGACGTCGCCCCTCACGCAGGGGCGTGGATTGAAACTTTAAAAGGTCTGCAATGGCCTGCTTTGTGGCGGTCGCCCCTCACGCAGGGGCGTGGATTGAAACCGCTTGCTCAGCAGAACCTACTGGCTGGCAATAGTCGCCCCTCACGCAGGGGCGTGGATTGAAACCTGTGAATTAGTGTCAGAAAATGACTATGTGTAGTCGCCCCTCACGCAGGGGCGTGGATTGAAACCGGGTACTTTAATCCATTTGAATGGGATGGCGGGTCGCCCCTCACGCAGGGGCGTGGATTGAAACACGCTATTGCCCCACTATGGCTACAAACGGCGAGTCGCCCCTCACGCAGGGGCGTGGATTGAAACAACCAATCCGGCATTTTAAGCCCTGCACCCTGGGTCGCCCCTCACGCAGGGGCGTGGATTGAAACCTGACTGAAGTCACACACATCAGTAATGCGAACGTCGCCCCTCACGCAGGGGCGTGGATTGAAACAAAATATCGTTTACCGTGTAAACAAATAATAGTGTCGCCCCTCACGCAGGGGCGTGGATTGAAACGGATAAGGCACGACACCGGCAACGCTTTACTTAGTCGCCCCTCACGCAGGGGCGTGGATTGAAACTCAGCCTCCGCGCATCACCCTTTATGGTCCGGCGTCGCCCCTCACGCAGGGGCGTGGATTGAAACATCCTTGGCATAGGGCGGGCGGATCCAGTTAGTGTCGCCCCTCACGCAGGGGCGTGGATTGAAACAAGCAGCGTAGCATCAGTAAAACTCACCCAGGGCGTCGCCCCTCACGCAGGGGCGTGGATTGAAACCGAACCCCAGCGCGGCGGATTTGGTGTTGCAGTGTCGCCCCTCACGCAGGGGCGTGGATTGAAACATCACTAAACGATACACTAAGGATTGACATGAGTCGCCCCTCACGCAGGGGCGTGGATTGAAACACGGTAACGACAGAAGGTACGGTGTGGGGTGATGGTCGCCCCTCACGCAGGGGCGTGGATTGAAACCCTGGCTCCGGCAGTGTCACCCGCGTACTCGAGTCGCCCCTCACGCAGGGGCGTGGATTGAAACGATACTATCTCCGCGCTTTCCCCCGAGAAATCGGTCGCCCCTCACGCAGGGGCGTGGATTGAAACCAATTTCCGGTTGCCAGGATCCAGTCGCCGGACGTCGCCCCTCACGCAGGGGCGTGGATTGAAACACTATCAGTTGAGCTGAATAACATAGGTGAATCGTCGCCCCTCACGCAGGGGCGTGGATTGAAACATTTCCCGGCATTGAGTCAGTGCTGGATTATCAGTCGCCCCTCACGCAGGGGCGTGGATTGAAACACTATCAGTTGAGCTGAATAACATAGGTGAATCGTCGCCCCTCACGCAGGGGCGTGGATTGAAACATTATGTCTCTGAGCAGCGGGCCAATGAGAAAAGTCGCCCCTCACGCAGGGGCGTGGATTGAAACGCCTACGTCAAGGGCAAAGCCTCCTACGACCCCGTCGCCCCTCACGCAGGGGCGTGGATTGAAACCGCACCGTCGCCTACCAGGTGGCTAAACTCCGGGGTCGTCCCTCAAGAAGAAAGTATGGAGTATATTTGTATTACTGATATTGCCCGGTATAAGCATAAAGACCGCACAGGTGTGATAATCGGCAATTGGTTGCGGAATCGAAATACCATTGAATTTTTAGGTATTTGGGAGCAACTTGATAATCCTCAATTTAAAGTCATCGAATTCGATGACTTTAAAAAAGAAGCAGGTTTGAAGCGCTTTACGCCAACCCAAAAGATGGATTAACTAAATAGCAGTCAAGCAGAATCTGCTATTGGCTCTGTTTAATCGTTAAAATTAACGGCCTAACATTCTTTAACAGACTTCGCGCCTGGGTTATGGTGAAGACAACTAACTTATCTGATTGGCTGAAAGCAGGCTTTGTCTACGTTACCACCTCCCGTTTGGGTCCGTTCTGGGAATAACACCGTCGATTATGCCGCCGAGTGCTCCCCTGTGGAGGTGTCTCAGCAGTACCCGGATGGGCTGGTGTGTACTACGCCAGCTTATATTCAAATTGGCACTTTTAAGGAAGAGCCCAGCCGGATAATTGGGCTTCTGTTAAAAATCTGCGCATGCATGGCACGGGGGCGAAACACGCTGTTCCGCCACTAAATTACTGCACCCAATCCATCTGATAACCACGGCTTTTCTTGCGCTTCATCAGGTCTTCTATCAGTGGCGTCAGAATAAGCTCCATGGCCAGGCCCATCTTACCGCCCGGTACCACCAGGGTGTTGATGCGCGACATAAAGGAGCCGTCGATCATTTGCAGCAGATAAGGAAAGTCGACGTTTTTCATTTCGCGGCGGAAACGCACTACAACAAAGCTTTCATCCTGAGTAGGTATTTCACGGGCGCTGAACGGGTTGGAGGTATCTACCGTGGGAACACGCTGAAAGTTAATATGGGTACGGGAAAACTGTGGCGTAATATAATGGAAGTAATCGTCCAGACCACGCACAATGCTGCTCATCACCGCTTCCCGGGAATGGCCCCGGTCGGTGGTATCGCGCACAATCTTTTGGATCCACTCCAGGTTTACAATGGGCACCATGCCCACCAGTAAATCCACGTGGCGGGCTACGTCGATATCTTCGGTTTTTACGCCGCCATGTAACCCTTCGTAAAACAACAGGTCTGTATCGTTAGGTAATTCCTGCCAGGGTGTAAAGGTACCAGGCATCTGATTAAACGGCACGGCATCGTCAAAGGTATGCAGGTACTGGCGAAACCGGCCTGTACCATCTTCTGCATACTGGCTGAATAAAGTTTCGAGCAACGAGAAATCATTGGCTTTCGGCCCGAAGTAGCTGATGTGGCGCCCCTGCTCCTGTGCTTTTCGTATTTCTACTTCCATTTCCGGACGGGTAAAACGGTGGAAGCTATCGCCGCCAACATACGCCGCATCGATTTTCAGGTTCCGAAAAATATGCCGAATCGCATTCGTGGTGGTGGTGGTTCCGGCACCAGATGAACCGGTAATAGCGATAATGGGATGTTTTACCGACATGCGCACTCTTTTTGGCTGATGGAGATCCGAAATGTCAGACTCTTAGTTGGTCTGTGTCAGATACTCAATAAGATAATCCCTATTTATAAGCTTGTGAGCGCCAATAATCAACCCTGATGCGAATCGGTGGACTGCCCGGAAGGGAGTGATTTACCACAGTGAGGGCAGTACTGATAGGGGCTGGCATGTTGATTTTGCTGGTTATATTCCTGTGCAATGTCGATCAATAAATTGGCCTGATCGTCGTCGAGCCCAAGGGTTTCCCGCAACTGATTCAAACGCGATAATTCATGTGGCGACAGACTGCCATCGGCGATGACTTCCATTACATGCTTACGAAAGGTATCGCGCCGCAGGCGTAATTGCTCGGATAAACGGGAGGCCAGGATACCTGCTGGTAAAGCAAATATCCCTACCCCTAAAATAGTTATCGCACCGCTGAATATCTTACCCAGTGGCGTAATGGGCGTTACGTCGCCGTAGCCGACGGTGGTCAGCGTATTGATTGCCCACCAGAGTGCGGCCGGAATGCTGCCAAAGGCTTCTGGTTGGGCGCGTTGTTCTATGTAGTACATACCGGTGGCGGCGAGTACCATCACGATAACCAAAACCGATACCGCGGCTGCCAGCACGCGTAGCTCTTTACGAATAACGGTGTACAGCAGATTAACTGAACGGGAGTAACGACCGAGTTTTATCAGCCGGGTAAGCCGTAATAAGCGTAAAATACGCAAATCAAAGGCGATGAACATGCTCAGGTAAAAGGGCAGTATCGCGGCTAGATCCACCAGTGCCATGGGCGTAAACATATAGCGTAAACGCTGCTGCCAGGATTTGCGGTATGGTGCCTGGCGATAGCTGACGGTTTGCGGAGCACTGGTGGCGCTCCATACCCGGGCTACATACTCCAGGGTAAACACCACCACTGAAAAAATTTCAAAGGCATAGAGTTGAGGGTGCCATTGCCGGTGCAGTGATTCTACCGTTGAAGCCATTACTGCCACTGTATTGAGCAGGATAAGAACAATCAGAAACAGGTCAAATACCTGGCTAAGGTGATCGCCTTTTCGGTGAGACTCAAGAATATGATAAATACGGTTGCGAATTGGCTGGTCGTTCATGGAAACTCCTCAGTACTCCTGTTTTACTCTACCCGTTAGCAATCATGTTGAGCAAGTCTGGTCAGCGAGCAGGCTTGAGCTAGCACAATTTTTTTGTTTTTAGCGTAACAGCGTAATTTTTCTGCGCGTAGGAAGACTACCTGTATAACCTTCTCACTTACAGGATCTATGATATGGAATTTTTAACGCAGCTTTTCGACAATACTTCACCTGCCCAGTTTGCCGTTGTGGGAGCATCGGTGCTATTTGTGTGGTTTTTACCGGCCATGGTGGCAATGATGTTTAACCGCAAACAGGTCAGGTTAATTGCCCTGGCATGTATACCGGCTGGCTTTTCTCTGATCGCCTGGGGCGGCGTAATGGTATGGGCATTCACCGGTAACATGGTTAACCGGTTTAATAAGAAGCCGGCAACCCAGGAATAAAGCCGTGTTACTGATAGTGCAGGTAGAAAAAAGCCGCTCAGGTGAGCGGCTTGTTATTTGCTGACTTATTTGGCTAAACCAGCCTGCTCCCGCGCCATTGCCCGATAGGCAATATCATTGCGGTAGTAGACCTCTTCCCAGTCAATGGCTTTGACCAGCTGATAGGCCTGCTGTTGAGCTTCGGTAACACTGTTACCCAGCGCCGTGGCACAAAGCACGCGGCCACCGCTGGTGACTACTTTACCGTCTTTCAGGGCAGTGCCAGCATGAAAGACTTTGCCATCCAGTTTCGCGGCTTCGTCTAAGCCCGAGATCACATCGCCTTTGGCGTAATCGGCAGGATAGCCACCGGCTGCCAGCACTACACCAACGGCAGCGCGGGAGTCGAAGTCAATCTCAATACCACCTAACTCGCCATCACAGGCTTTCAGGCAGAGCGCTACCAAATCTGACTGTAAACGCAGCATTATAGGCTGGGTTTCCGGGTCGCCAAAGCGGCAGTTATACTCAATGACCTTAGGTGTGCCATCGGTCATAATCATCAGGCCGGCATATAGAAAGCCGGTATACGGATACCCTTCTTCGGCCATGCCGTTAACGGTGGGGTAAATGACTTCGTCCATAACGCGCTGGTGAATCTCAGGCGTTACAACCGGTGCCGGTGAATAAGCGCCCATACCACCCGTGTTAGGACCAGAATCGCCATCACCCATACGCTTGTGATCCTGGCTGGTGGCAAACGCCGACACGTTTTTGCCATCCACCATGACAATGAAAGAGGCTTCTTCACCGTCAAGGAATTCCTCGATAACCACACGGCTACCGGCTTCACCAAAGGCGTTGCCAGCCAGCATGTCTTTAATGGCGTGTTCGGCATCTTCCAGGGTCATGGCAACAATAACACCTTTACCCGCCGCCAGGCCGTCGGCCTTCACTACGATAGGCGCGCCTTTTTCACGAACGTAAGCCAGCGCTGGCTCAATCTCGGTGAAGTTCTGGTAATCGGCGGTTGGGATGTTGTGGCGGGCCAGAAAATCCTTGGTAAAGGCCTTAGAGCCTTCCAGTTGAGCAGCGCCCTTACTTGGCCCAAAGATCTTAAGACCTTCTGCCTCAAACGCATCTACCACACCGATTACCAACGGCGCTTCCGGACCAACTATGGTCAGTCCGATAGCGTTTTCTTTGGCAAATGCCACCAATGCATCTACGTCAGTCGCTGAGATATCAACATTAGTTAAGCCCGCTTCGGTGGCTGTGCCGGCATTACCCGGTGCAACAAATACGTCGGTTACGCCAATGGATTGTGACGCTTTCCAGGCCAGCGCGTGTTCGCGGCCACCACCGCCAATTACAAGTACCTTCATTAAGAGTGTTCCGTAAAGTTATTCAGGTTTCATAAATTTTAGGGTCATTCGGTCACTTTCACCAATGGCCAGATAGTGAGCGCGTTTTTCGTCGCCCAGGCGCAGGCTTGGTGGCAGTGTCCAGACACCCCGTGGATGATCTGCAGTATCCATTGCGTTTGCGTTAATCTCGCTGCTTGCGACCAGTTTAAAACCGGCTTTTTCTGCCATCTCAATCACGTATGATTGTTTCATGTAGCCGGAGGATTCCATTTTATCGTCGGCGTCAGACTCCGGTAAACGGTGATCGACAACACCCAGAATGCCGCCTGGTTTCAGCGCTTTAAAAAAGGTTTCCATGGCATTTTTTACGCCACTCTTTTTGTCGGCCATATACCAGTTATGCACGTTGCGAAAGGTCAGTACGCGATCGGCACTGCCGGCTTTGGCAACATCGAGTTGCTCGAGCGGATCAAAAGCGGTTAGCTCAACTGCGTTAAACGGCCCATCACTGGCCATTTTCTCTTTAAAGTTGGCTAACAGGCGGTTGTAGTAGCTGGGTGAGTCTGCTTTCACGTTAAAGTGCGCGGCTACCAGTTTACCGTCTTCCGCCAGCAATGGCGCGAGGATGTTTGAGTACCAGCCACCGCCAGGCAGAATTTCCACCACGGTCATGTCGGGCTGAACATCAAAAAAGCGCAGGGTTTGCTGAGGGTGACGATATTCGTCACGCAGACGCTCCTGGCTCGATCGTGTATCGCTGGCTACTGCATCAGCAATGGCATCGGCATTAGCTGTAAAAGCCGGGGTTGCCAGTAAGCTGGCAAGTAATAGAACCGCAGATTTACGCATTGGTATTTCCCTTCTGTCATTAACAACGTGTTGTTTATACTGCATGACTCATCAGATCGTTTAATGAGCAACAGCTTGTTGCGCTAGCCTAACACAAAATTTTTACATTCGTGATGTCAGGCCAACGCAAAAACACGTTACACAGCGTATGCTGAATTAGTGACGGAAGTGACGCATGCCGGTAAACACCATGGCAATGCCGTGCTCGTCGGCCGCGGCGATAACTTCATCGTCACGCATAGAGCCACCCGGTTGGATAACGGCTTTAATGCCAGCCGCTGCGGCAGCATCAATGCCGTCGCGGAACGGGAAGAACGCGTCAGAGGCCATAACTGATCCAGCCACTTCCAGATCTTCATCGGCCGCTTTAATGCCGGCAATCTTGGCTGAATACACACGGCTCATCTGGCCAGCGCCCACACCAATGGTCATGCTGTCTTTGCAGTAAACAATGGCGTTAGATTTAACGTACTTGGCCACTTTCCAGCAGAACATCAGGTCACGCAGTTGTGCTTCGGTGGGTTGTACTTTAGACACCACTTTCAGGTCTTCCATATCAACCATGCCAAAGTCACGTTCCTGGATCAGCAGGCCGCCGTTAACCCGTTTAAAGTCGTAACCTTCCGTGAGCTGGCCAGCCCAGTCGCCGCACACCAGCAGGCGTACATTCTTCTTGGTGGCCACAATATCAGTCGCGGCTTGCGATACTGAAGGCGCGATAATGACTTCAACAAACTGACGGTCGATAATGGCCTGTGCGGTGGTGGCATCCAGCTCCCGGTTAAACGCGATAATGCCACCAAAGGCAGACGTTGGGTCGGTTTTAAAGGCGCGGTCGTAGGCTTGCAGAATATTTTCACCCAGCGCCACACCACAAGGGTTGGCGTGCTTAACAATAACGCAGGCGGGTTGGTCGAATTCTTTAACGCACTCTAAAGCGGCGTCGGTATCGGCGATGTTATTGAACGACAGCTCTTTACCGTTTAATTGCGTAGCGGTAGCAACCGAGGCTTCCTGAATGTCGTTTTCAACATAAAAGGCGGCAGACTGGTGGCTGTTTTCGCCGTAGCGCAGATCCTGTTTTTTGCTAACCTGAATATTGTAGGTCCGCGGAAATTCACTGTGCTCGTGCTCGCAGTCTTCAGCACAGTCAGTAGAATCCAGACGGGCGCCGAAGTAATTAGCAATCATGCCATCGTATTCGGCCGTGTGCTCAAATGCCTTGATGGCTAAATCAAAGCGGGTGTTGTACGTCAAAGACCCTTCGTTACCCTGCATTTCGCTGAGTACGCGCGGGTAATCAGCCGCATTCACTACGATAGTGACGTCTTTGTGGTTTTTCGCCGCAGCACGCACCATGGTTGGTCCGCCAATATCGATATTCTCGATAGCGTCTTCTAAGGTGCAATCTTCTTTTGCCACCGTGGCCGCAAACGGATACAGGTTAACCGCCACTAAATCGATAGGGCCAATGTTATTTTCTGCCATCACCGCTTCGTCGGTACCACGACGGGCTAAGATGCCACCATGAATTTTAGGGTGTAAGGTTTTCACCCGGCCGTCCATAATCTCTGGGTGTCCTGTGTAGTTTGACACTTCAATAACGGGCAGCCCCTTGTCAGCGAGTAGCTTGGCGGTGCCACCTGTCGACAGCAGCTCAACGCCTGCTTCATGTAGTGCAGTCGCGAATTCAACAATGCCGGTTTTGTCTGAAACGCTTAACAGGGCTCGTTTGATAGGTTTTGGTGTTTCCATAGTGGTATTTTGCTTCGATGAGGTTAATAACAATGGTGTGGGTGTCCGGAGTGTTTCTATTTTATCCGCCGTTGCCTCCGGAACCAAGGCTGGGCGGTTAAAACAAAAAGAGCACCGAAAGGTGCTCTTATGTGGGCCAGGCCCGCAGGGCTTAGTTCATGCCATACTGCTTTAATTTTTTGCGCAGTGTGCCACGGTTGATGCCCATCATGATTGCCGCGCGGGTTTGGTTACCGCGAGTGAAAGTCATAACTTCTTCCAGTAAAGGCGCTTCAACTTCGGCCAGTACCATTTCGTACAGGTTGTCGATGTTGGTGTTGTCTAATTGCTTCAGGTACTTGTTGACTGCTTGCTTAACAGAGTCACGCAGTGGTTTTTGTGCCTGAGTTTGTGACGGAGTAGTTACAGTAGTTGTAAAAGGAGAAGTTACATTTTGATCGAACATAATACTTTCTTGCTCTTTTGTTAATCAGTCTTAAGCTGCCGGCGAGATCTGTCGGGCCTCACCATCAGGCAGCACGTTGTTAAAGTAGTGGTCAATGGCCTGCAGTTGCTCTTCGGCAGACTCCAGCGCATTAAACACTTTACGGAACTGACGATCCTTATCATGCTCCATCAAATACCAACCCACATGTTTGCGGGCAATACGAACACCGTTCTCTAAGCCATAAAAGGCGTGAACGGCCGTTACGTGTTCTTTAAGTACCGAATGTTGTTCCATTAATGATGGTGGGGCCAGCCGTTCGCCGGTATTCAGATAGTGGGACACTTCTCTGAATATCCACGGATTGCCCTGGGCACCGCGGCCAATCATTAATGCATCAGCTTCAGTATACTCAAGCACTTCCCTGGCTTTTTCTGGTGAGGTTATATCACCATTGGCAACTACCGGAATCGACACCGCCTGCTTAATGCTGCGGATAGTGTCGTACTCGGCAAAACCTTTGTACATACAGGCACGGGTTCGACCATGAACGGCCAGTGACTGAATGCCATTTTCCTGTGCAATGCGGGCAATCTCTACCCCATTGCGGTTGTCCGTGTCCCACCCTGTGCGGATCTTCAGGGTGACGGGAACTGACACAGCGTCTACTACCGACCGAACAATGGATTCCACTAAATCCGGGTATTGCAGTAGTGCTGAACCTGCCAGCTTTTTATTTACTTTCTTGGCAGGGCAACCCATATTGATATCAATAATCTGGGCGCCGTTGGCAACATTAAATTTTGCTGCTTCTGCCATTAAGTCGGGGTCGGCTCCGGCAATTTGCACAGAACGAATTCCTGACTCCCCGCTGTGATCCATGCGTTGCATGGATTTCGCTGTATTCCATACCCTTGGATTACTGCTCAGCATTTCCGACACAACCAAGCCTGCTCCAAGACGACGACAGAGCTGTCTGAAGGGCCTGTCTGTTACACCTGCCATAGGTGCTAACATTAGGTTGTTATCAAGTGTGTAAGTTCCGATTCGCATAAAAAACAACCTAACTTTGCGTAGAAAATAACCACCTGTCTGAAACGGGGCGCTAAGTGTACGCGTTTTCTGCAATCTTGAAAAGGCTAAAAATCACACAAAATTTGCGTGTTCACTCTTGACAAAGAGATTTCGTTTTTATGTCAAAGTTATGACATTGACATTTAAGACAGGTCAACCAGTATTGTCGATAATTAACCGTGCCGGCGGCCCGAAACTCGTGCCCATTCCTGGTCGATAGCGCTGGTATCGAGGGTGATATCACGAGCGTAAGCCTGCTCGATTCGTTCTACCTGTTCGGCGAGAATGCCGGAAAGCACCAGTAAGCCATCCGTTTTACAGTAGCCGGTAATCACATCCTGCAGTTCCAGTAACGGACCAGACAAAATATTTGCCATCACGATATCGGCTTGCAGTGTGGGTTGGTCGGCCGGCAAAAACACCTTTAAGCGGTCGGCCACCTGGTTGCGCTGGGCATTGTCCATGGAGGCCTGCAAAGCCTGCGGATCGATATCGATACCAATGACTTCTTTAGCGCCGAGTTTTAAGGCTGCGATAGCCAGAATTCCCGAACCGCAGCCAAAATCGACCACGGTTTTACCGGCTACCTCTATGCCGTCCAGCCAGCGTAAACACAGGGCAGTGGTGGGATGCGTGCCGGTACCAAATGCCAGCCCCGGATCGAGCATTACATTTACTGCATCGGGCTCAGGCACATCGCGCCAGCTTGGGCATATCCACAAGCGCTCGCCAAACTTCATCGGGTGGAAGTTATCCATCCATTCCCGCTCCCAGTCTTTGTCTTCCAGCGGCTCCAGGCGGTATTTAAAATCCTTGCCAAGTACCCTGGCTTTTTCGAGACGCTTAATAATGGTCGGCATGTCGTCTGCGGCATCAAATAATCCAACCACCTGGGTATCCGGCCATAACATCACTTCACCTGGTTTCGGCTCGTACATCGGGGTGTCTTTAGCATCCACAAAGGTAACAGCCTGAGCGCCATTGGCACTCATCATACCGCCTACTTGTTCAGCTAACTCGGCAGATGTATCGATTCGTAATTGTAACCAGGGCATGGGATCCTCAGCGGTAATGCAGAAAAACGCAATTTTAACAGGGATGGCAATAATTGGTATCGGCGATTACACGGCATAGCGATCATTGCGCTTTTCATTTATGGTAAATAAAAACGACGTAGTAATAATAACAAAGCGGAAATGTCCGCCCGGAGAGAAAATATGACACATAGACTGCTTGGCATTCTGCTCGTCTGTTTCGTTGTATCCTGTGCCACCCAAACCCAGCCTGTGGTCGACAATAAATGGCTGGATGCACCAGTGGCGCAGCAGGTTGCTGCGATGAAGCGCGGCGAGTTAACTGCCGAAGCACTGATGGCTGGCTATCTGGCCCGCATAGAATCCATCGATAAAAGCGGCCCGACAATAAACAGTATTTTGCTGGTTAATCCCAACGCGCTGGCTGAAGCCAAAGCAAAAGATGCAGCGCTCGCCAGTGGCGAGGCAACAGGCCCGCTGCACGGTATCCCGGTATTACTTAAAGATAATATTGAAACCCGGGATATGCCCACCACGGCCGGTTCACTGGCATTACTTAATAATGATACCCGGCGTGATTCACCGTTGGTGGCCAGTTTGCGTGCTGCCGGGGCGATTATTCTGGGTAAAACCAACTTATCGGAATGGGCTAACTTTCGTTCGGAGGGTTCTATCAGCGGCTGGAGTGCAGTAGGCGGGCTTACTCGCAATCCTCACGTTCTTTCCCGCACGGCTTGTGGTTCTTCTTCTGGCTCCGGTGCGGCCGTAGCAGCAGGCCTGGCATCCCTTGCGGTCGGTACCGAAACTAACGGCTCAATTATTTGCCCGTCTTCAATGAACGGTATTGTCGGATTCAAACCCACGGTGGGCCTGATCCCACGAACGCATATTGTGCCTATTTCCGTAACCCAGGATACTGCAGGCCCCATGGCTCGTTCAGTAGCGGACGCCGCGCTGATGGCCTCAGTCATGGCCAGGCAGGACGAACAGGACGAGGCCACTAAGGCCGCGGCACGTCCAGAAGCCAGTGCGCTTGCGGCAGTTAACGGTAATATTCAGGGTCTGAAGATTGGCGTTATGCGTTATCGCCAGGGCAACAACCCGGCAATCATTGCGGCGGTCGACGAGGCTGTGGAAAAGCTAACTGCCCTGGGGGCACAGGTAGTGGAAATCGACAGCCTTGAACAGCCGGAGGATTTTTGGGCTAAATCTTATCTGGTTTTGCTTGCTGAATTTAAAACCACGCTGAATGATTATCTGTTGTCATCGCCAGCTGATTTGCCAGTGGCCAATCTGGATGAGCTGATTGGTTTTAATCGCACATCAAAACGGGAAATGCAGTTATTTGATCAGTCTATCTTTGAGAAATCCGCTGCCACCAAAGGCATGGCCGGTGAAGACTACCAGCAGGCACTGGCACTGGTGCGCAATGCAACCCGCGAGCAGGGAATAGACAAGTTATTAAACGAATATGATGTGGATGTGCTGGTGGGACCGTCTAACAATCCGGCTTTCCTAATCGACGCGGTATATGGCGATAATGCGCCAGAAGGTTATGTTGGGGTTGGCTATCTGGCAGCCATTGCCGGTTACCCGCATATTACCGTACCGCTAACTAAGGTAAAGGATTTACCGGTGGGATTAAGTGTGATTGGCGGGCAGTGGCAGGATGCACAGGTACTTAACACTGGTCTGGCATTTGAACGAGCTAATCAGTTTATTGCCACACCGGCGTTTTTACCAAACCGGTTGCAGGCTGAATCGGTTAACGGCATTCAGAAGCCCTATCAGCTGCCGGCCCAATAATGAAAAAGGCGACGTCACCAAGGGTAACGTCGCCTGCTTAAATCTCTTTGTGCTGCGTTTAGCCAGGCTTTTTCACCCACGCACTACACCAGCCGTTGGCATTGATTTGCTTGCCCGGGAAGATGGCACATGGACGCCATTCTGCGCCAGCATCCCCCTGAATGTACATGCAGTTTGCACATTTAGAACCTTCAACGGTGGATTTGTGAGTGTATTTCAGGGCCTTTGCGGTGGCATCTTCTTCGCTCAGGTGCTCCTGCGCCTGCGCACGCAGGGCTACACCGCCTAAGGTCATGCCAATTAGCGTGGTTCCGGAAAGTTTCAGAAAATCACGACGATTGACTGATTTCATAATATTACTCCAAAAAAGTTAACGAGAATGATTCTTTTTTACCATGGTCCCAAAATGCAAAAACCTGCCGAAGCAGGTTTTTTGGAATCGCACATATTTATTAGTTTCTACTTATACAGGTTAAAAATGGATCTACCAACTGTAATTCCCCATTCTATTGATCTGCATTAAAAAGCTGCAACGGCGTTGGCGGTTTATCTGCTTTGGCATAGGCCATTTTAGCTATCGGGCTGGCATTATGATAGGTATCCAGCCCGGTAATGGTAGCCAGCTCGAGGGCCGCTATCTCCACCGTGCCGTCGTTGCTGATAACCCCTGGGTCAACCTGTACCAGCTCGATGCGGCCAATGACCAACTCAGTGTTATTGGCCTGAATGGGCAGAATGTCTTCCAGCCTGAGCGCAATGCGCAGTGGACTCTCGTCGACAAAAGGGGCGCCAAAACCCTTTTCCCAGAGCGGGGTAAAGCCTGCTTCATCAAATTCGCTGATGTCAGGGGCGTAGCGCGCAGAGGTTTGATGGCCATTGGCATAGTGGCTAACCGGCAACGCATTGATGGTGAACAAACCTGTTTGTTTTATGTTACCCAGGGTATCGCGGGTGACCGTATGCGGACGCATAATCATGCCCATCAGCGGCGGGTTAGCACCAATATGGACCACCGAGCTGATGATTGCCAGGTTGGTTTGTTGCTGCTCGTTACAGGTGCCAACCAGGTTGGCGCTTTTGTAACCTGACAGGCTGTTAATAAAATTAGCACGGAAACGCTGTGCCATGGCATCAATGCCAGCTGCATCAATAGTTTCCATACTCACTCGTTCTCCATCTCGGCGCGGATATCGAGTTCGCCATTACTATCGTAAATGGATACCAGGATGGGCTGACAACAAATCTGGCAATCCACCACCTGGCTCTGGCCGATATCGTTAATTTCGTCGACTTCGATATCATTAATGGTCATGCAGTAGGGGCACTCGAAGGTGCTGGCCTTGGTTAAACTCATCGTGCTTTGCCTTGCTCATTGTTCTTTGTTGTTAGGCTATACGTATAACCGGCAAAGCTGGATTGAACAGGAGAGCAGATAGTTGGCTAAGCGGATAAACAAAGGGCGCTGTTGTTGTTGCGGGCGACTCCACTGGCTGACCTTTCATCACTTGATACCGCGCAAAATGCATCGGCGCAACTACTTTAAAAAGCGCTACAGCAAAACTGAACTGGCGGCAGGCATTATGGTGTGTCGCCAGTGCCATAATGGTATTCATCGTTTTTATGATGAGATGACCCTGGCCAAAACGTTTTCAACGCCTGCGTCTCTTAAAGCCGATCCCCGGCTAAGCGAATATTTTGCCTGGGTGGCGCGGCAAAAAATTACACCTGGCGGTTAGTCGTAACGGTAGCAATTCCTATTGAATGCTGTATATTTATACATGTTAAAGGTTCAGGATCTGCAATGCGAAAAACTCTCCCAGAACGGTACTACCTCGACCATTTTTATGAATTTTTGCAATTCTTCGAGGGGGCTAACCGGCCATTAGTTGATGCCAAAACCGCGGCATTTATCGAGGCTTTTAAGGCACTGGATAAAGATGATCAGTGTTTGATAGTGCGTGCCGCCAACCGCAAGTATCCGGTAGTGGTTAGCAAAACGTTTGACTACGCAGAAATTAACGCACCCTTAGAACGACTAACCGGGCTGCGTGAGGCGGGCTGGTTTACCAGTATCAGCCAGGGCGACAGTTATTCGCTGGGCCAGGCAATGACAAAATCCGATCTACTGATACTACTTAAAGACAACGGCTGTCAGGCAAGCTCAAGCTTAGCGAAACAGGCATTAATTGATGAACTCGCCGGTGTCATGGCCCGTCAACCGCTGGTGGTAATGGATGAGCTTAATGAGCAGTATTTGCTGCGCGCTTATGATGTGCCGCTCAGTTATTTATTGTTTCTGTACTTTGGTCATACCCGAGGCCGCCTTAATCAATTTTCCATGCGTGACCTTGGCGTTATGCGTACGCGGCAGGATGTCAGCCAGCAGCTGGCAAGGTTTGAGGGGCAGGATGCTGCACGTGGAGCATTTTATTATGCGCGCCAGTTAACTGCTTTTAAGCAACTGAACGAAGAAGAAAAAGCGCATTTTAGTCTGGATACTGACGTAACCGTGCATTGCCCAATCGGCCAGGATTACCGCGATCGGGTGTTATTTCAGATGGGAAGTTACTGGCTGGCTAAAGACGCGCCAAAAGCCCTGGCGTATTTGCAGCAGGCCGGCAGCGATCAGGCCCAGGAAAAATGGTTGCGGGAGAGTTACAAGCTCGGTCATAAAGACGCGGTGCAACAAGCGCTCGAAGCCATTATTGACGACCCTGCCTCTGATACGTTACTGGCCTTCGCAGAAGACTTTTATGCCCGTAAGTTTGATCGTAAAAGAACTTCTACCCTCACTGATATGCTGCGCGATGCTACCCATGTAGTGCAACTGGATGACATCCATAACCAATCAGTAGAACAGGGAGTTATCAGCTACTATCGCCGTCAGGGGCTTGCTGCTTACCGTGCCGAAAATCAGCCGTGGCGGATGCTATTCGGGCTACTGTTCTGGGACTGGCTGTATGGTGAATGGGGGCTGGTGAGTGAGTTCGACCGGCGCCCGCAGGTACTTCGCTACAATGATTTTTACGACCGTTTTGGCAGTGACATAGAACAACACCTCAATAAGTATTGCGCAAGTGCCGGAACGCTGCACCGTTATCTGCTGAAACAAGCCAGTGCTCACTATGGCAAAGTAAACAGTATTTTTATGTGGCGGCAAGGCTTGCCTCAGAGCCTTACAATATTGCTTGAACACACGAACATGGAAAACCTGCGCCAGTTTCTGGTGCTTATGTGTAAAGACTACGCCAGCCTGCGCGATGGCTTTCCGGATATTCTAGTAGTCGATAATAGCTCCCTGCGGTTTGAGGAAATAAAAGCGCCGGGCGATCAGTTGCGACGCAATCAGCTGATCACCATACAGCGTTTACGGCAGTGTGGGTTTGAAGTGGGGATCACTCAGGTAAACTGGTATCACGACCCTTTGCAACCTTACGTCGTGGTGGATATCGAGACAACGGGCGGGCAATCTGCTTATCATCGAATCACCGAAGTGGGCATGGTCAAGCTGATTGGCGGTGAAGAAGTGGCCCGTTGGCAGAGTCTGATTAATCCGCAGCGCCACATTCCCTCCAGAATTACCCAGTTAACCGGCATCAGCGATGACATGGTGGCCGGGGCGCCGGTATTTGCCGAAGTCGCCGAAGACATCGAGGCTTTTACTCAAGACAGCGTGTTTGTTGCCCACAACGTTAACTTCGACTATGGCTTTATCAAGCAGGAGTTTGCACGCCTGGAGCTGGACTTTAAGCGGCCCAAATTTTGTACCTGTGCACGAATGCGAAAAGCCTTTCCGGGGCTCAAGTCCTATGGGCTGGGAGCACTGTCTGCCCATTTCGATATCCGTTTGCAAAACCACCACCGGGCGCTGGATGATGCACAGGCTGCAGCTGAACTTTTACGTCTGATACAAAGTAAAAACGAAGAGCTATTAGCTAAAGAAGAATAGGTTTATATAAATATACTAAAGTTTAACATAAGTTTTAGTAAAATTTTTTGATCTATTTTTAAACGAAGCCCATACTAGTAAATACACTTTCTAAGTGTGTATGCGTTCTTGCTGTTTAGCCCACTTTATGTGGGCTTTTTTTATGCTCATGCCATTCATTCACACCTTTCAAATCATTCTATTTCTGATGGTGCTAAATTTTGGTCAAATTAACCAAAATATGGTTTTCGCTATTTGTTTAAAAAATGACGTATCATATGTTTTTGATCTAAGTTATTGATAATAAATAAAATAAAAAGTTGGCATCGTCGTTGCTCTACCTTAAGCAACTCTCTCCCGTAAATGGTAAAAAGGAAATAACGATGAAAACTTTCACTAAAATAGTAATGGTTGCAGGCTTAACTTTCGGTGCAATGGCTACAGCTCAGGCAAATTCTCAATTTGTTGCTGCAGACGATGCGATTACTTCAGAAATCTGTGTAGTAGCCGCAAACGGTAATAAAATGAAGTTACACAAAGCGATTAAGGATGCAGGCTTAACCCGCGGTTTCGTAGAAGATAATGTTACCTGTAACGAACTGCCAATTGTTGAGTTTGTTGAACAGTATGGTGAAAACGTAGCGAAAATTAACCGCTACATTACCGCAGGCGATTACACCGGTACCCTGATCAGCCGCGCAAACTAATATGGTTTGTTGGCAAAAAAGCCCCTCGATAATTCGCGGGGCTTTTGTTTTTTACCCAGGCAGGTTTATCTGACCTCACTGGCAGGCACACCGCCAATTCCCCAGTTTGCCTTGGGAATTTCTGTGATGATCACCCTTACCCTCTCTTTTGGAGCATCTATAGAACGTGAGATCGCATCCGTCACCTCGCTTATCAGTTTTGCTCGCTGCTCTTTGGTGCGGCCTTCCAGAATTTCCAGATGTGCAATAGGCATAACGCTCTCCTAAACAAACTTCGCTGATACAGAACCCAGATCCTGATAACGCACCGTGATGTTATCGCCTTTTTTAACGGCCACGGCCGCAGTGATACCGCCGGTCATGATAAAGGTACCGGCAGGAATTTCTTCGCCGCGCTCGCCCAGCATATTCGCCAGCATGGCAACGCTTGAGGCCGGATGGCCAAGTACGGCTGCACCGGCGCCAAGCTCAACCACCTCACCGTTAATTTCCATTACCACGCCAAGGGTTTTAAGATCCACATCCTCTACTCTTGCCATGCGACCACCGGTAATAAAGCGGGTGGATGAGGCGTTATCGGCTACCACGCTGATAAGATCAAACTTAAAATTCTCGTAGCGCGAGTCAATCACCTCTACTGCCGGAATAATAAAGTCAGTGGCCGCCAGCACATCACCAATGTGACAACCCGGCCCTTTAAGCGGTGCTTTGGTGACAAAGGCCACTTCCGCCTCTATTTTAGGATGAATAAGCCTGGAGGTATCAATGTCACCGCCATCAGGCACCGAGAAATAGTCGGCCAAAAAGCCATAAACCGGCGTTTCCACGCCCATCTGGGCCATCTTTGCCCAGGAGGTGAGGCCCATTTTCATGCCAATCACTTTATTGCCGCGAGCTTCTTTGCGACGGCGAATTTCCCACTGAATATCGTAGGCGTCGCCGAAGGTCATGTCGGGAAAGTCGTTGGTGACCTTGGTGATGTCATGAACATTTAATTCCGCATTTTCAATGTGCTCTGCCAGAGAAAGCATCTGATCTTTTGTTAATGTGCGAGTGCTCACTTAGCACCTCCTTCCTGTTGTGCCAGTAAATCCAGGGCAACGTCTACAATCATATCTTCCTGGCCACCCACCATGCGGCGGCGACCAAGCTCAACCAAAATATCCACGGTTTTGAGGCCGTACTTTTGTGCTGCCACTTCTGAGTGGCGTAAGAAGCTTGAATACACACCGGCATAACCAAGCGCCAGGGTTTCCCGGTCTACCCTTACCGGGCGGTCCTGCAGGGGGCGAACGATATCGTCGGCGGCATCCATTAGTGCATAAAGGTCGGTTCCGTGCGACCAGCCCAGCTTGTCGGCATTCGCAATAAACACTTCGAGGGGCGCATTGCCAGCGCCTGCACCCATGCCGGCCAGACTGGCGTCAATGCGATCGCAGCCTTCCTCTACGGCAACAATAGAGTTGGCGACACCTAAACTGAGGTTGTGGTGGGCGTGAATGCCGGTTTCGGTTGCCGGGTCCAGCACATCCTTAACCGCGCGGAAACGGTCGCGAATATCCTGCATGCCCATGGCACCGCCAGAATCCACTACATAAATACAGGTTGCCCCGTAGGACTCCATCAGCTTCGCCTGCTCAGCCAGTCCAACCGGCGTTTGCATATGGCTCATCATCAAAAAGCCAACGGTATCCATACCCAGTTTGCGGGCATGTTCAATATGCTGTTTAGACACATCGGCTTCGGTGCAATGGGTTGCCACCCGCACAATCCGCGCGCCAGCAGCATAAGCGTCGTCGAGATCCTCAATGGTGCCAATGCCGGGCAGGAGTAACGTGGCAATCTGGGAATGGGTAAGGACATCGGCAACCGCTTCTATCCAGGCCAGATCGGTATGGGCACCAAAACCATAGTTAAAGCTGGAGCCCTGCAGCCCGTCGCCATGAGCAACTTCAATGCTGTCAACGTTGGCTGCATCCAGAGCGCGGGCGATATCCTGCACGTTTTGAATGGAATACTGATGGCGAATGGCATGACTGCCGTCGCGTAAGGTCACATCAGAGATATACAGTTTTTTACCAGGATTAAAGCTCATATTATGCGCCTCCTGTGAGCATTGATTTGGCCATGCGTTCGGCCGTGGCCATGGCCGCTGAGGTCATAATGTCGAGGTTACCGGCATAGGCCGGAAGGTAATGCGCCGCGCCTTTCACTTCCAGAAATACGGAGGTTTTCAGGCCGCTGAAATTACCCAGCCCCGGTATATGCAGCGGTGCATCAGCAGGAATATCGTCAAACTGTACTTTTTGCTTTAGCCGGTAACCCGGCACATAGCTTTGTACCGCTTTCGCCATTTCTTCTACCGACGCGGCGACTTTGGCTTTGTCAACCTGTTCAGAAAGCACATACACCGTATCGCGCATGATCATGGGCGGCTCGGCCGGATTAAGAATAATGATGGCTTTGCCCTTTTCGGCACCGCCCACTTGCTCAATAGCGCGGGCGGTGGTTTGGGTAAATTCATCAATATTCGCCCGGGTGCCGGGGCCGGCGGATTTGCTTGAGACGCTGGCCACAATTTCGGCGTAATGCACTTTGGCAACCTGTTTAACCGCGGCAACCATAGGAATGGTGGCCTGGCCACCGCAGGTCACCATATTCACGTTGGACTGCTCGATATGATCTTCGAGGTTAACCACTGGCACGCAATAGGGGCCAATGGCTGCCGGGGTGAGATCCACTAAGCGAATGCCCGGTTTGGCAGTTTTTAACTTTTTATCGTTGATAAGGTGAGCACCGGCAGAGGTGGCATCAAACACAATGCTGATATCCTTAAATTCCGGCATATTGATCAGTCCGTCGACACCTTCATGGGTGGTGGCAACACCCATCCGCTGCGCGCGGGCCAGGCCGTCTGACTGCGGGTCTATACCTACCATCACGCTCATCTTCAGATTGCTGGAGGTACGTAACACCTTAATCATTAAATCGGTACCAATGTTACCGGAGCCGATAATTGCCACATTCAGTTTATTGCTCATAGCGTTAGCTCCTGTCAGGTGAAATACACACTGGCTGAGCCAATGCCGCCAATGTCAACGCGCATAAAGTCTCCGGCCTTAACCGGTTCCAGCGGTACCAGTGAGCCCGATAAAATCACTTCCCCTGCTTTTAGCCCAATGCCGAATTCACCCAGGGTGTTAGCCAGCCAGGTGACGCAATTTACCGGAGAACCGAGCGCTGCAGCACCGGCACCGGTTGAAAGGATTTTGCCGTTCTTTTCGACCACCATACCGCAGGTCACCAGATCGACCTTATGAGGAGAAACGGCTTTATCGCCGAGCACAAACAGGCCGCAGGACGCGTTATCGGCAATGGTGTCTTCAATGGCGATTTGCCAGTTTTCAATACGGGAGTCGACCACCTCAAAGCATGGGATCACGCATTCGGTTGCGGCCAGTACATCGGCATTGGAAATGCCCGGCCCCATCAGATCTTTTTTGAGAATAAACGCAATTTCCCCTTCCGCTTTGGGTGCGATAAGCCGTTCGCTGATGGGCATCACCTCACCCTGGTTGAACACCATATCGTCGGTGAGATAGCCAAAGTCCGGCTGGTGAACATTGAGCATGCTTTGCACGGCTTTGCTGGTTACGCCGATCTTTTTGCCAATCACTTTCGCGCCGGCGTCGATACGCCGGTTCAGCATTTGCAGTGAAATGTGATAAGCATCTGCAATGCTGATATCACTTTCCCGGGCCGTCAGCGGTGTGACGGCCTGTTTGCTTTGCATGGCGTGGTAAAGTTCATCGCCATACTGTTTGATTAACTTTGCGTCCATAAATCAGGTTCCGGTTTGGGAGGCGATATTCGCCTCATTAAGAAAATTAGTGACCAGTTGCACAAAGCGCTCGGCCTGTTCAATCTGGGTCCAGTGACCGCATTTGTTGAACACGTGCAACTGGGCGTCAGGTAGCAGCTCCAGTAGAGTTTGCGAGGCAGCCAGTGGGATCACCTTATCGTCGCGGCCATGCACTAGCAGCGTTTGGTGAGGCAGACTGGCCAGCGCGCCCAGGGGGCTTGCCAGCATTTCTATCCAGCGCTGCCGCGGGGCTGGAAACATGGCGGCAAAGGCCTCCTGAAAGCCGGGGCGGATACTCGCTTCGTAGCGTAGTTGCGCCAGCTCATCAGTGACCCTTGAGCGATCAAAAGCAAAGATGTTGAGCAATTTGCGCATGTTGTCCAGCGAGGGCTCGTAGCCCCACACGGCATCCAGGCCAGGTGTTAACGGGAAACTTGCGCCGGCACTGCCCATCAGCACGATGCGGCGCACCCGCCTGGGGTGCGCGATAGCCAGTGCTAAAGCCAGCCCGCCACCAAATGAATTGCCAATGATGTCGGCCTGCTCAATGTCCAGCGCGTCGAGCACACCGATAGCATGCTCGACCCAACGGCTTTTGTGGTACTGCCCATCGGCCGGACGTTCACTGTAACCAAAGCCGAGCATATCCGGTGCGATTACCCGGCGCTGTCTGGCAAGCTCAGGGATAGTCAGACGCCAGTTTGCCCAGGCAGTGACGCCGGGGCCTGAGCCATGGATCAGCATGACCGGAAACCCCTCGCCCACATCGTGAAGATTGGTTTGCCAGCCTGCGGCCTGAATAGTCTGACCTAATTCTGCTCTGGTGTTACTGCCGGGAGCTGTCATCTCTGTGCCTACAACTTCAGACAGATGTTTTTGAGTTCGGTGTAAAACTCCAATGAGTGCTCACCACCTTCGCGGCCGATGCCTGATTGCTTACTGCCACCAAATGCGGTGCGTAAGTCACGCAGGAACCAGCTGTTAACCCAGACAATGCCGGCGTCCACCTGTCCGGCCACCCGTGCCGCACGGCTGAGGTTTTCAGTCCAGATGGCGCTGGCCAGGCCATAGGGCAGGCGGTTGGCCTGTTCAATGGCTTCTTCTTCGCTATCGAAAGGCTGAATATGGCAGCAGGGGCCAAAGATCTCTTCGTTGACAACGGCAGAGTCGTCACTCAAGCCGGTCCAGATGGTCGGTTGGATCCAACTGCCGTTTTTCAGCGCTTCGGGCATATCCGGAATGCCGCCACCGGTAACAACCGTTGCGCCATCGTTCACTGCTTGCTGGTAGTAAGACAGCACCTTGTCACGCTGTTTCTGGCTAATCAGTGGGCCAAGGTTAGCGGTAGCGTCATCCGGCGGGCCGATGATCAGTTTTTCGGCTTCGGTTTTTAACCGACTAACAAACTCATCGAAAATTGAGCGCTCGACATACACCCTTTCGGTGCCCAGACAAACTTGGCCGCAGTTAGCAAAGGCTGAGCGCATGGTGCCTTCAATCGCTTTGTCCATGTCGCAGTCGGCAAAGACGATACCGGCGTTTTTACCGCCCAGTTCCAGTGAAATGTCGCGCACGCCCTTAGCGGCATTCTGCATGATGAGTTCACCGGTGCGGGTTTCGCCGGTAAAAGTGTAGCCATCCACATCCGGGTGAGCGGTAAGGAAAGCGCCGGCGGAGTCGCCGCCATAACCCTGCACCACGTTATAAACGCCATCGGGTACCCCCGCCTCTTTCATGACTTCGCCAAGCAGTGCGGTGGTAGTAGGGGTCTCTTCGGATGGCTTCACAACGACGGTGTTACCGCAGGCCAGGGCCGGGCCGACCTTCCAGGTCATTAACAGCAGTGGCAGGTTCCACGGGCTGATAACACCAATCACACCTTTGGGCCGACGCACAGCATAATTGAGCGCGCCGGTGCCGTCGGGCGTGGCCATTTCAAAGGCCTCGGTAGCGACGTTTTTCACCATATCGGCAAACACCTTAAAGTTGGCGGCACCACGAGGTATATCAATGTGACTGGCCAGCGATTTGGGCTTGCCGGTATCGGCACACTCCGCCTCTAAAAACGCATCGAAACGGGCGTTTATGCCATCGGCCACGGCGTGCAGAATTTTACTGCGCTCGTCGAGGGTCATTTTGCTCCAGGGGCCTTTTAAGGCGGCGCGGGCGGCTTGCACCGCGGCGTCTACTTCGGCTTCCCCGGCTTCATGCACCTGGCTTATCACCTCACCCGTTGCCGGGTTGATGTTATCGAACATCCTGCCACTGGCAGAGCCAACATACTGGCCGTTGATATAATGTTTAACTTCTTTCACAGCGAGTCCTGTATTGATGAGTTAAGTTAAAACCGTAAGAAAGCGCTCGTTGAGCACACGGTCGTGATAGAAAATGGCTTTGCCCAAATCCTCAGCTTTCCAGGTGATGGGATTATGGTCGGGGTACATATAATCGCCGCCGGCAAAAACTTCGTTGCGGTTACCGGACGGATCGAAGAAATAGATGGTTTTACCGTGGGTAATGCCGTGCCGCGTAGGGCCAATATCCAGCGAGGTGTCGGTCATACTGATAAGGTCTGCGGCGCGCAGGATGTCTTCCCAGGTTTCAAGAAAGAACGACGCATGGTGAAATTTGGCTTTTTCTTCGTGCTGAATAAAAGCAATGTCATGGGCCTTCATCGACAGCGTCAGAAACTGAGCAATCCGGTTACCGTCAGGATCGAGCACCTGCTCGGCCAGATAAAAGCCCAGTACGTCCACAAACAGATCATAGGTTTTAGCCAGTTCATCGCCATACAGCAGGCAGTGGTCAAAACGCACGGCCTTCATACCGCGAAGGGCTCTGGGCCAGGCTTCCGGATTGGTTTCTTCAACCCCCCATTTGCCGGTATAGGTTTTTTCTGCGTATAGCTCAAACACGTGGCCGGAAGGCGCAGTAAACTGAATGCGGCGGCCGCAATCCTTTAAGTCTCCGGCGGCTTTGTGGGTGACTTCCAGACCAAAGGCTTCAATGTCTGTGGTAAGGCTTTCAAGGGTGGCATCGTCGACCACCTTAAAGGCCATAAAATCCATGCCGGGTTCATTGGCTTCACGCAAGACCAGTGAGAATTTATCGACCTCGCTCCAGGCTTTTAAATACACCCGGCCTTGCTCGTCACGGTCGGTTTCGTGTAAGCCTAACAACTCAACGTAATGTTCGACTGATGCTTCAAGATCCAGTACGCGCAACTGAATGTGCCCTGGACGTAATACGCCTTTTCTCATTTTATTACCTCGGTGTGTTTTGGTTTTGCCTTGGCTACGCCGGTGATGCCAGTAATAGCCAGTGGTGAGGGGCTGCATTCAATGAGCAAATCGCTGGTGGGCTTAAGCCGACAGGCCAATGCGTACCCCTGTTGTTGTTGTTCTGTGGAGATCTGCGCTTTACTCATGCGCGCACATTCGTAGCTGCCGGCAATCACTTTGACCCGGCATACACCACAGCCGCCGCCCCGGCACCCAACCGCAATGGCTCGAAGCCCGCAGTTCTCCATGGCTTTGAGCACAAACTCGTCGTGCTGACAGGTAAAGCTTTGTTGGTTATGTTGCTCGGTGATCACAAAGTCAGGCATACACTGTAGTTCCGCGTTTAATGCTTAAGTCTTCGGCACCAAAGAAAAAACTTTTGATGCAGTGCGGTGACCAGAGCAACGCTTGTGCCACAGGTTAATAAAATGTTTAAAATTGTTGTTAACTTGTTGATAGAGGAGTAGTTTATATAAAGCACTCAGGCGCGAAAAACGTGCATCGCCACTCGAATTCCCTTCTTCATATTCCCCAAATTTAATCAAATAATTAAATTACTCTGACTTTTTAATCATTTGATTAAATGAAGGATTTTTGCTGCGTTGAAAAATGTGATCATTTAGTTGATTTCTTATCAGTTAGGGTTTTACATATGGTTTACATCTGACCCGGTTGTCAGTGTTCAACAGCTATTTGCAGGGGAAAACCATGACCATTGAATTCGAAGCAAAGCTTAATCATGTGGATATTCAGGATCTCACGTCACTGATTCAGTTTGAGAGCACCGAAGGCAAGATCTGGTTTGGCGAACAGCGGATTTTGTTTATGCAGCTGCCGGCGCTTGCGGCCTTTCGGCGCGAATTAGTCAATAGTATTGGCCTGGAGAGAGCCAAAGGTTTTTTTATGCGCCTCGGTTACCAGGGAGGTCTGCGCGATGCCGAACTGGCCAGACGATTACGGCCGGACAGCGACGATATAACCTTGTTCTGGACTGGCCCGCAATTACATTCATTGCGGGGAATGGTAAAAAATCGCCCGATAAAAATAGAAATCGATAAACAAAGCGGCCACTTTTATGGCGAGCTGGAATGGGTGGATTCCTGGGAAGTGGAAATTGTGCAAACCGAGCTTGGCCAAATCGACGAACCCGCGTGTTGGTCGTTACTGGGTTACGCCTGTGCTTATACTTCGGCCATTATGGGCCAGGAAATTATCTTTCGTGAGGTGAGCTGTCGTGGGTGTGGTGATGAACGCTGCCTGATAGTGGGCAAACCGGCCAGTGAATGGGACGATGCCGCTGAATTCTCAAGCTATTTCACCGCCGAGCCAATTATCGAAGAGCTTTACAGCCTGCAATCCCAGGTGAAGTCGCTGCGTAGCAGCCTGGCTCGTCATCAGGGGCAGTATTACGGCATTGGCGACTCGCCGGACTATAAAAATGCCTGCAAAAAAATCGACAAGGCCGCACAGAGTAAAGTGTCGGTGCTGCTGTTGGGGGAAACCGGGGTTGGCAAGGAAGTGATCGCCCGTAGCGTGCATTTGCGCAGCGATCGCGCCGAAAAAGCATTTGTAGCCGTTAACTGTGCGGCGATTCCTCAGGAGCTTATTGAAGCCGAGCTATTTGGGGTGGAAAAAGGCGCGTTCACCGGCGCTAACCAGTCTCGTGCCGGGCGCTTTGAGCGAGCTGACGGTGGTACGATTTTCCTCGATGAAGTAGTGGAGCTAACACCACGGGCACAAGCCTCGTTGCTCCGTGTACTGCAGGAAAGTGAGGTCGAGCGGGTAGGTGGTGTGAATACCCGTAAAGTGAATGTACGGGTGATTGCCGCGACCAATGAAAGCCTGGAGCAGGCGGTGAAAGACGGTAAATTCCGGGCCGATTTGTTTTACCGGTTAAACGTGTTTCCGGTGCAGATCCCGCCGCTGCGCGATCGACTGGATGACCTGCCGTTGCTGGTTGAACACTTTCTGGCTAAGTTTCACAACGATTACTCAAAACGCACGCTGGGTTTGTCAGATAAGTCTTGGCGGTTTATTAAAAATTATTCCTGGCCGGGCAATATTCGCGAGCTTGAGAACGTCATTGAGCGCGGCGTTATTCTTACTGAAAGTCACGAAACTATTTCGCTGGAATCGCTGTTTGCCAGTGTCGGCTCCGAGTCTGGCAATGCCGACGATACCCATGTGTATTCAGACGGCCAGGTGGTGAAGCCGAGCAATATAAAAACCACACAAGGCTGGGTCGATACGCTTATTGATCAGCAAATCGGCCTGGACTCTATTGAAGAGCAACTGATAAACCGGGCTATGGCTATGACTAACGATAATGTTTCGGCGGCGGCCCGGTTGCTTAACCTTACTCGACCGGCACTGGCCTATCGGCTCAAAAAGCTCAGTGAGAATGACTCGACAAATCTTAAGTGATCAAATGATCAACATTGCCGATTATGGCAATCAACCTGCTTTCTGGCGGTTCACAGTTAGTGGCGGATTTTATTTTTAAGTTTCTGAAAGTATTGGGTAAACCATAATACTTTGTGCATTTTACAGAGTCGGTATTATTTATGCTGCGCTGATAATATTACGAATCGTTTTATGTCATCCGAGGTGCCTTTTGAATACCCCATCCCCACAGCCCGTTACCGTAATTGTGTCCAGACGGGTAAAGCCCGAGGCTGTTACAGCGTTTGAATCCCTAAGTGATGAAATGTCGCGCCGGGCGAGTGAGTACGAAGGCTATCTGGGCGCGACCCTGTTTCGTCCGATGAGCCCTGAAGACCCGGAATACCGGATGATTTTTAAATTTGCCGATGAGGCCAGTCTGGCGGTATGGGAAAAATCTGCCGAACGGGCTCAAATGCTGGAAAAGCTCGAAGCACTGCTTATTTCGCCGGCCGGGCGGGAAAAGGTTTCCGGCCTGGTGACCTGGTTTAGCCTGCCCTCACAAAACCCGGTAAAGCCACCACCGAGATATAAAATGACCATCGTTAGCTGGCTGGCGCTTTACCCGGCTGCAACACTAATTTTCTGGCTGTTTGGGCCATGGCTTGCGGCACTACCGCTGCTGCTGCGCACCTTGCTGGTTACGGCGGTGCTAATGATTTTAATGTCTTATGTACTGATGCCGTTTATGACCAAACGTTTTGCTTTTTGGCTGTTTGGCAGGCAGCACTCCTGAGTCATCAGAAAGAACGTTTAATGCCAAGCAGCAGACGTCGGGTGCTATCGACCATGTCGATTCGGCTAAACCAGTCAAGCTGCGCTACCGGCAAGGCGCCTGATAATTCTACCGAACCACCGTGGCCGGTACCCAGATAGTCTTCCGTCAGCTCTGCCCGCTGGCCGAAGTCTGTACTGACGTAAGCATAATAGGCATACATCTCAACAGGGTACTGACCAAGGGAAAATTCACTGTCGAGGCCGAGCACCAGTTTGTTCTCTGCGTCGTCAACGCGCCTGACAAACTCAGCAAACCACACGCGATCAGACTGGTGAAAACGTACTTCACTGCGCAGGTAATTACCTTCAATAATGCGCTCTACACCAAATTCCATACTGAATTGTTCATTGATGGTAGCGCTGTACTCAAACTCAAAGAGGTTAAAATCATCGGCAAGAGATAGCGCCTTATTCGGATCGGTACTGTTAATAGCGCCTGCTACTAACTCCAGCTTGTGGCCCGGCATTGCCTCGTAGACATGACGAAGCCCCTGAAACCAGCCGTCTTTCGACATCCCGGTGGCCGATATACGGCCTTTGTAGGTAGGAATAACGCCAAACTCGGTTTTGCCCAGTGCATGAGTACGCCGCAGATAAAGACGCCTGACAGCAATCTGGTCGCTGTCTTCATCACCAAAGGTGTTGTGACTGGAGCTAAAGTCATCGCCGGTGACGACAAAACTGTGCAGGCTCCAGTGGTCACTGAGATTAAGTTGAGGATAAAAACGCAGCCGAAACTGTGAGCGATTACTGCGGTCTGAACGGTTGTCGTAGCGCACCTGAACATCGAGTTTTTGCTGGTAGAAGCCAGCAGGTTTGCTAATTGGTTCACCGATCGGTTCGGCTGCCTTTCCAGCCGGTGTGAAAAAGAGGATGAGACATCCGATAAAGCAGGTCAGTCCGGTGCTCAGATTTGCCATTGGAAAATTAAAAACTCACAGCTAAAAAAACGCAGTGTAGCTTAAATATAGCTTTTACAACCAGAAAATATTACTGCTGTTGAACAGGGATAACAAAGAAAAAAGCCGGCAAAGACGCCGGCTAACAAGTGGAGAAGTACCTTTAACAAAGGTCACCAACAACTACGATGGGTCAATACCATAACAGTTGGCGTGAATTAAACTAAAGTCTAATCTACGTTAACTATAATTGCAGATGGCACTTATTAGTAATCAAAAAAAACGATTCAGTTAATCGAAAAAATAGAACAACCAATAAAAAAGGCATTCCGAAGAATGCCTTTTGTCTGATTTTGCGCTGAGCTAAAACAGCTTAGCTCAGGCCTAACTTTTTCTCGAGGTAGTGGATGTTGGTACCACCTGCGTAGAAATTCTCGTCGGCCATTATGCGTTGCTGCAATGGGATGTTGGTTTTAATGCCGTCAACCACCAGTTCGTCCAGCGCATGGCGCATACGGGCAATCGCTTCGTCCCGGCTTTCACCGTAAGTGATAAGCTTACCAATCATTGAATCGTAGTAAGGCGGCACGGAGTACCCGGCATAAATATGCGAATCCCAGCGTACGCCTAAGCCACCGGGTGGGTGGAACATCTCGATTTTACCCGGGCTGGGGATAAATGAGTTAGGATCTTCAGCGTTTATCCGACATTCAATAGCGTGGCCACGGATTTGGATTTGCGACTGGTCGATAGACAGCGGCTGACCGGCTGCAATACGCAACTGCTCTTTAACCAAATCAACGCCCGTGATCATCTCTGATACCGGATGCTCTACCTGAATACGGGTGTTCATTTCAATGAAATAGAATTCGCCGTTTTCGTACAGGAACTCAAAGGTACCGGCACCGCGATAGCCAATTTCGATACAGGCTTTGCGGCAACGATCACCAATTTTATTGCGCATTTGTTCTGAAATACCCGGTGCCGGGGCTTCTTCTACCACTTTCTGGTGACGACGCTGCATCGAGCAATCACGTTCGCCTAAGTGAATAGCATTGCCCTGACCATCGGCCAGTACCTGAATTTCGACGTGGCGTGGGTTTTCGAGGAATTTTTCCATGTACACAACGCTATTACCAAAAGCGGCGCCCGCCTCTGCCTGCGTTGTTTCGATGGATTTAATCAGTTCGGCTTCGCTGCGAACTACTCGCATACCGCGACCACCACCACCACCGGCAGCTTTAACTATGATCGGGTAACCAATTCGCTTGGCAATGGCTTTATTGCGCTCAGCGTCGTCGGTTAACGGGCCGTCAGAACCCGGTACGCAAGGTACACCGGCCTTTTTCATGGCATTAATCGCAGACACTTTGTCGCCCATCAGGTTGATGGTGTCTGCTGTCGGACCGATGAAAATAAAGCCACTTTTTTCAACCGCATCGGCGAAGTCCGCGTTTTCGGCTAAAAAGCCGTAACCCGGGTGTATGGCGATTGAGTTGGTGACTTCTGCCGCGGCAATAATGCGCGGAATGTTCAGATAACTTTCAGTAGCGGATGCATTACCGATACAAATTGATTCATCAGCAAGCAATACATGTTTAAGATTACGGTCGGCAGTGGAGTGCACGGCTACCGTTTTAATCCCAAGCTCTTTGCACGCTCGCAGGATCCGCAGGGCAATTTCACCGCGGTTAGCTATGAGTACTTTATCCATGAGATTACCGTTTATTCGATGATGAACAGAGGCTGATCGAATTCTACCGCTTCTTTATCTTCTACCAGAATAGCTTTAACAACACCGGCTTTATCAGACTCGATTTGGTTCATCATTTTCATGGCTTCTACGATACACAGGGTATCGCCAACATTGACGCTCTGACCTACTTCAACGAATGCTTTGGCAGTAGGTGAAGATGCGCGGTAGAAAGTCCCTACCATTGGCGATTTAACCGTATGGCCAGCAGGCGCTTCTGGCTCGGCCGGAGCCGCAGGGGCAGCAACAGGGGCCGGCGCGGCCGGTGCAGCCACTGGTGCCGGAGCGGCATAATGAACAGGTGCAGCAGCTTGTGAACTACCACGGTGAATACGTACCGATTCTTCACCTTCGGTGATTTCTAACTCGGCAATGCCTGATTCTTCGACCAGCTCAATCAGTTTTTTTATCTTTCTAATATCCATAATCTGTCTCTGTTTGTCTTTGCAATTAATGGGTAAAAATATCTGCTGCTGCGTCCAGGGCGAGCGAGTAGCCTTTAGCGCCAAAGCCTACTATCACGCCAGCAGCGATATCGGAAAAATAGGAATGATGTCGAAATGCTTCACGGGCGTGAACGTTCGACAAATGCACTTCAATAAACGGGATGGATACACTCAACAGGGCATCCCGCAACGCCACACTGGTATGCGTAAAGGCGGCGGGGTTAATAATAATGCCATCAACGCTACCCATGGCTGCATGGATACGATCGATAAGCACCGCTTCCGAGTTGGACTGCAAGTGCTCTAACTCTATCCCCATGCCTTTGGCCTGTTTTGACAGACCCTCGACAATGTAGTTGAGTGTAGCGTGGCCATATTTTTCTGGCTCACGTTTGCCTAACATATTCAGGTTAGGGCCGTTCAGTAGAAGTATTTTCATTAATCTTGTAGCTATCTTGCGGCTAAGTTCGGCATAAACACCAGTTATACATAAATCGGCGAATAATTAACACAAAAACCACGTTGAAATAATACTAAAATAAGCTTAGTCGACAATTATAGTTAATAATTATGATATCGCAGCAAAATACTGGTCTTATCAGGGGATTTAGCCGCAACTTCTCGATATTGAGATAGGCTCAAATAAATACTGCGGCGTAAGTTTGGTGAGGTTACAGGCGGTTGCCCCTGGCTTTACTGCGAATGGCTTCCGTTAGCTGTTTGGCAATCTCCGGGATTGGTAACGATTTGTCTACGCCACCACGTTTGACCGCTTCTTTGGGCATACCATACACAACACAGGTGGCTTCATCCTGGGCAAAGGTTGTGGCGCCTTTATCGTGCATTGCGCGCATCCCCTGGGCGCCATCCCGACCCATACCTGTGAGGATCACGCCAAAAGCATTGTGGCCAACGTGTTCTGCAAGGCTATCAAACAGGACATCTACTGAGGGTTTATGGCCGCTAACCCGGCCCTCGTCACTGAGTTGGGTGCGGTAATCGGCGCCGTATTTAATGACGCTTAAATGCTGATCGCCCGGTGCCAGGTAAACATGACCGGGCAACAGACGTTCATTATGCTGTGCCTCTTTTACAGTCAGTGCGCACTGACCGTTGAGGCGTTTGGCGAATGACTTGGTAAAGCCTGGCGGCATATGTTGGGTCATCACCACGGCCGGAAAAGATGCTGGTAGCCTGACCAGTAAATCTTTTATGGCTTCGGTACCGCCGGTGCTGGCACCGATACCCACAATGAGTTCAGTGCCGGAATACGTTAACTGGGTTTTGGTTACGGTTTCATTGGCGACCCGTTTTTTGACCCGGGCCCCGGCAGCGGCAATTATTTTGTCGGTAACCAGTTGCTGAAAAGCCAGAAACTTGGCCTGAACATCGATTTTCGGTTTAGGAATAAAATCTACCGCACCCAGCTCCAGCGCCAGCATAGTGGCATCTGCGCCTTTTTCGGTCAGGGTTGAAATCATCACTACCGGGGTAGGTTTGGCTTTCATCAGCCGGTCGAGAAAGGTCAGCCCGTCTACTTTGGGCATTTCGATATCCAGCGTAATAACATCGGGGCTGAAGCGCTTTACCATATCTTTTGCGACATAAGCATCTGGTGCCGTACCCACCAGGTAAAGATCAGGATGATTGGCAATAATTTGCGTCATCAATGAACGAATCAATGCCGAATCATCGACAACCAAGACAGAAATGGACATTAAAAAACTCTAATCAAATAAATCGATATCACCAGATACGGGGGCTTCTTTAATCCGCATACGGTACTCGCTTTCGCGATCAAGGATAGTGGTATTATGCATGGTTTTAATTTTGCGTACTTTTACCTCACCACTTTCGAGAAAAAAGTAAACCTTGCGAGGGTAAGGGCCTAGTAAATCGCGAGCAAGCACCGGGATACGTTCAAGTTGAAGATAATCCAGCACAAACTCCGAGTTTCGTTCACCGACATTATGCACTGTCAGGCCTTGCAGTACATTACCTCCGCCAAATACTTTGGCTTCCAGGCGGTTTCTTGCTGCGCCCATTTTTAATAGTTCATTAATGAGAAGCTCCATAGCGTAAGTGCCGTAACGTGCTGAGCTGTTCATTTCTCCGGAGGTAATAAATTCATCATTGGGGAGTAAGAAGTGGTTCATGCCACCGATTTTCGTTATCGGATCACGCAGACAAACCGACACACAGGAGCCTAATACGGTCACGATCATCGTATTATCGCGGGTTGCGTAGTACTCACCGGGTAAAATTTTCACCGCATCGCGATCAAAATGGCGGTCAAAATACCGATTGGGTGCACTGTTGTCTAATACGGCAGTCATAGCTGATTTCCGTTTACCTGATAGATAGTTTTGCCCCGTGCCCGCATAATGGCAGTTAAGTGATTAAAGTTTTCAGAATGCCCGGCGATATACCAGCCGTTTGGCTTCATGAGTTTAATGATTCGCTTAACGATGATTTCCTGAGTGGGTTTATCAAAATAAATCATTACGTTACGACAGAAAACAATATCCAGGCCAGGGTCTATGGCAAACTCTGTTGCCAACAGGTTTTGCTGAAAAAAGTGAATTGAATTACGCAGCTCAGCCACCACTCTGGCTTTACCAGCATTACTGCCCGTGCCTCGGTGGAAAAAGCGTTTGCGCCGGGCCGGACTGAGTTTTTCAACCTGATCAATTGGATAAATTCCCGCCCTGGCACGCTCCAGCATTCGACTATCGATATCGGAAGCGTAAATCTTAACGTTAGTGGAAAGTGACCCTCTGGCCTCAGCGCAAGTCATTGCTATGGAATAGGGTTCCTCGCCGCTGCTGCTTGCTGTACACCATATTCTCAACGGACCCCTATGTTGGTGTAAATATTCGCTAAGTTGTTCAAAATGGTGTGCTTCGCGAAAAAACGACGTCAAATTGGTGGTCAGCGAATTAATAAAGTGTTCAGTTTCATCCTGATGCGTATCCAAAAAATCCAGATAAGCCTGAAAGGTACTCAAATTAAGCGCTCTCAGCCGCCTCGATAGACGGCTGTAAACCATATTGTCTTTGCTGTCCGCCAGATTGATCCCGGTAAGCGAACGAATTTTGTGACGAATAGCATTAAATTCTTTGTTGGTAAATGCGAATGGCTTGTCCATTCAATTCGCCTTATTAAAAACTTTCCCACTCGTCATCATCATTTGGTGCGGCGGCACTAAATTGCTGAGAGCGAGGAGCTATAGACTTGGCCGGCACCCTGGGTTTAGGCTTTGCAGCTGGCACCGGCGCTGCCGCTGGAGTGTGCCCGGCGCTATCGCCAATATCAAAGAAGTTAACCCGTGATATCAGTTGTGACGCCTGCGAGCTCATGCTCTCAGCTGCGGCGGCGGCTTCTTCAACCAGGGCGGCATTCTGCTGCGTCATCTCGTCCATTTGCACTACGGCTTTGTTGATTTCGTCGATACCGCTGGCTTGCTCGGCCGACGCCGAAGCAATTTCCGACATAATGTCGTTAACGCGCTGGATAGCTGTGACAATTTCACTCATGGTCGCACCGGACTGATTAACCAGCTCATTCCCGCTTTCCACTTTCGATACCGAGTCGGATATCAGACCCTTGATATCTTTTGCGGCATTGGCAGACCGTTGAGCGAGGGTGCGTACTTCTGAAGCCACGACAGCGAAGCCGCGGCCCTGTTCGCCAGCTCGCGCTGCCTCAACCGCCGCATTGAGCGCCAGTATGTTGGTCTGGAAGGCAATACCATCGATAACGCCGATGATATCCTCAATTTTCTTGGCAGACTGATTAATTTCAGCCATGGTACCTACGACCTGCTCTATCAGTTTGCCGCCAGAAATTGCCACACGCGAAGCCTCTGAGGCCAGACCGTTGGCCTGTTTCGCATTATCGGCATTAAGCTGCACGGTACTGGTTAGCTCTTCCATGCTGGAGGCTGTTTCTTCCAGACTGGAAGCCTGTTGCTCTGTGCGTGAAGATAAATCGGCATTACCTCTGGCAATTTCACTTGACGCATTGCTGATGGTTTCCGAGCCGCTGCGAATTTCGAGGATTATGCTGGACAGGTTGGTCACAAAATCATTCACCGATTCTGCCAGTGTCTCAAACTCACCTTCGTATTCACGTTCAAGCCGCTCAACCAGACTACCTTTAGACATGGATAGCATAATGTCGCAGATATCATTAACGGCCATTTTACGGCTGGTTATATCAGTGGCGTATTTAACCACCCTGAAGACCTTGCCATTGTCATCCACAATAGGGCTGTAGGTGGCCTGGATCCAAATGCTTTTGCCGCCTTTACCTACACGATGAAACTCGCCGGTCTGGAACTGACCGTCGCCTAATTGCTCCCAGAATAAGCGGTATTCACTGCTTGAGCGCTCTTCCGGGTTCATAAACATACTGTGATGTTTGCCTTTAATTTCATCCAGGGTGTAGCCAACGGTTTTCAGGAAATTGTCATTAGCATCAAGGATTTTGCCAGTCGGATCGAATTCAATGACCGCCTGGGATTGATTAATCGCCTTAATCTGGCCAGAGAAATAGGCATTTTTGCGTTTTTCTTCGGTAATATCGGTGGCGTATTTTACCACTCGCGTGACCTTACCATTACTGGTGACTACCGGATTATACGATGCCTGGATCCAGACTTCTTCACCATTGCTGTTAAAGCGCAGGAACTCCCCTGCCTGATATTCGCCGCGGTTTAATTTTGCCCACAACTCTTTATATTCAGTAGAGCTTGCATAGTCTTTATCGACAAATATGCGGTGATGTTTGCCAACGATTTGCTGCTCGTCATAACCCATGAGGGCCAGGAAGTTTTCATTGGCTGTGAGAATTTCGCCGTTAGGTCGAAATTCAATAACACCCTGGCTTCTGTCGAGCGCGCCGAGTTTATTTGACGTCAGGTTGTGCTCGGTTTTATCTACCCACTCCACCATGGCTCCATTGGGATTGCCCTGTGCATCAAGCAGTGGTGTCAGACTAAGGTTAAAGTTGACATCGCCGATCATAATTGACGAGGACATCGGAGCCCTTAAATCAGCCAGGATGCGGCGCTGATGGCCTGGATCTTTATGGAACTGGTCAATGTTCTGACCCACTAAGTTGTCAGCAGAGAAGTGCGGCAGTACGGTGCGGATATCAGCTTCATATTTTTTGAGCAGGTTATACACCGCCGGGTTCGCATAAATGATATTTCGATTTTTATCGGCCACCATGACACCTGATGAGATGGCATTGAGTGCAATTTCATAAAATGCCGGCGTTTGTGGTTCTGGCTGGCCCCCAAAAAGGTTACGCAAGTTCATACTGAGCCCTCGTTCTGCTGATTCATGCTGTCAAAAATGCCGATTTCCCTGCTGGTAATCAGTCGTTCGATGTTGACCAGAATGACTAGACCGTCATCCACGCTGGCCAGTCCGTCCAGATAGCGGCTGTCGAATGCGACGCCGAATTCCGGGGGCGGGTGTATTTCATTTTCGGTGACATTGATAACATCTGACACGCTGTCTACCACAATGCCAACGATGCGGTCCTGTACGTTCAGCATAATGACAATGGTAAATTCGTTATAAGTGGCTTCACTGACATTAAATTTCACGCGCAGATCGACAATAGGCACAATATCGCCACGCAGGTTTATTACACCTTTAATAAAGTCAGGCGCATTGGCAATTTTCGTCACCGGTTCGTAGCCACGAATTTCCTTAACCTGAATAATGGCCAGGCCGTATTGCTCATCACCTAACATGAATGTCAGATATTCCTTGCTTGCACCACCAGTTGCTGCGATGGCAGCGTCCTGAGATGACACGGTATTCATCAGGCTAACCCCACTTGATTGATTTGTTCATTTTTCATCAGGTTATCAACATCGATAATCATGGCTACTTTACCGTCGCCCATGATGGTTGCACCGGATATGCCATCGACCTTTTTGTAATGGCGTTCCAGGCTCTTAATGACCACCTGTTGCTTGCCAAGTAGCTGATCGACAATAATCCCATAACGCTTTTTACCGATCTCGACCAGCACAATAATCGAATTCTCGATGGGTTTGTCCGGTTCGTCTATTTGCATTTGCTCGCGCAACGACAGTAACGGCCAGTATTGATCCCGGCTCCATAACATGGTGTCGTTAGCCAGGGTTTTAATTTGCTCTGGCTTCGGTTGCAGCGACTCTATGATATTCAGCAGCGGGATAATATAGGTTTCACTGCCCACCGAGACACACATGCCATCAATAATCGCCAGCGTAAGCGGTAACTTAATGGTAAAGGTAGAGCCCTGCCCGCCTTCCGAAACAATGTCGATTCCGCCTTGAATGGCTTCAATATTCTTGCGTACTACATCCATCCCCACGCCGCGGCCAGAAACATCGGTTACGGCTTCAGCAGTGGAAAAGCCCGGCGCAAAAATTAACTGCCAGACATCTTCATCTGGCATCTTAGGATCAACATCCAGTCCGTTGGCCAGAGCTTTGTTGAGGATTTTTTCCCGATTCAGGCCGCCACCGTCATCCTGAATGCTAATCAGGATATTTCCGCCACGCTGTTCTGCTTTAAGTACAACGGTGCCGGTTGCTGGTTTACCCGCTGCCACACGTTTATCCGATGATTCTATACCGTGATCCAGGCTGTTTCGCACCAAATGAGTGAGCGGGTCGGCGAGCTTCTCGATCATACTCTTATCAACCTCGGTTTCGCCGCCTTCAATGATCAGGTCAATTTTTTTGTCCAGCGTTTTGGCCAGATCGCGTACCAGCCTTGGGAACCGGTTAAATATGAACGATACCGGCAGCATTCGCATCGACATCACCGCTTCCTGAATTTCGCGAATGTTACGCGACAATTCGTCGATGGCGCCACTGAGCTTTTCGCCGGTATTGCCTTCAACTTCTTCGCCGATCATCGACAAAATGGACTGGGTAATCACCATTTCGCCAACCAGATTGACCACCGTATCGATTTTTGTGGTTTCTACCCTTACGGAGCCGGCATCGTTCTTTCCGGCTGCTTTGGCAGGTGGTTTTGATGCTGGTTTTGCCGCTTTAGCTGCGAGCTTGCTCGCCGGCGTGGGTGCAGACTCTGGTTGTGTAAAGAACCCGTAAGCGTCTTCGTCTTTAATCGGTTGAGCCGGTTTGGGCTCGGTAAAAAAGCCGTAGCTGCCGTCCCTGTCATCATGCTCGGTTTCTGGCGCCGATGTTGCTGCTTTCGGCTGGCCGGGGGCGTCATCAAAGAAGCCAAAGCCGTCGTCTTCTTCTGCGCTGTTGTCTGCTTCCGGTTGGCCGGGGGCGTCCTCAAAGAAGCCAAAGCCGTCATCCTCCTCTGCGCTGATGTCTGCTTCAGGCTGGCCTGGCGCATCGTCAAAGAAGCCAAAGCCGTCATCCTCTTCTGCGCCGATGTCCGCTTCAGGCTGACCGGGCGCGTCATCAAAGAAACCAAAGCTGTCGTCTTCTTCTGTTGTATCAACCGGGGGCGAAAGTTCTGCACCCTCGCTTTCATCGCCTTGTGCAGACAAAATGCTTTCCAGCGCAGTTTTACCTTCTTCTATTTGCTGCCAGTTAATGTCGCTTTCATCCTGGTACGCTTGCAGAATATCGCCAAGTGTATCGGTGGTAGACAGCAATACATCAACTATGTCAGTAGTTAAATCCAGCTCATGGTTACGGGCCTTATCCAGGATGGTTTCCATCACATGGGTGAGGCCGGTTAAGGCGTCGAAGCCAAAAATGCCACTGCCACCTTTAATCGAGTGGGCGGCGCGGAATATGCTGTTGAGCTCTTCCGCGTCCGGGTCGTCTGTTGAAATGTTTAGCAGCAATTCTTCCATGGTTTGAAGATGCTCCTGGCTCTCCTCAAAAAACACGGTGTGGAATTGATTCATATCGACAGACATGAGTGACTACCCGAGCAGTTTTTTAGCAACGGCCAGTAACTTGGACGGGTCAAACGGTTTAACCATCCATCCTGTGGCACCGGCCGCTTTACCCTGGCTTTTTAGTGTATCGCCGGCTTCGGTAGTCAGCACTACGATAGGCACTGTACGGTAACTCATCATGCCGCGCAGAGATTTAATTAGCGTAATTCCATCCATCCGCGGCATATTCTGATCAGTCAGAACGAAGTCATAGCGCGTAGTTTGGCACTTATCCAGTGCGGCCTGACCGTCTTCGGCTGAATCTACATTGTAGCCGGCCCCTCGCAGGGTAACCTCTACCATTTGACGGATTGACATAGAGTCGTCAACGATTAGGATTTTTTTGCTCATACTGTATTAATTCCTTGCTATGGAAATGGTAGTTCGATTGCCTTGTGCATTCCGCTCAACAGTCTGACATATCGCATCAACAAGCCCGAGGCCACGGCCACTGAGGCCCTGCTGAACAGCTGAATTATCAGAAAGCGCAAAACCCGAACCGGAGTCTTCCACTGATATCTTTATAAACGTAGTCGAATTTGTGTAAATTTGTATGATTAACTGATCTTTATTTGTCAAGCCGCTCATACGCTCTTCACGTAACGCCAGATAGGTGGCAAACCCTTCAAAGTCATTTTTAAGATCTGAGTCTAAATGGAGGATGCCATGATCAAGCGCGTTATTGATGAGTTCGGCCAGCACGGTAAAAGCTTTCTGGCATAGATCTCTGGGCAATCCCGAATTTTGCATAATGTGCATCGCCTGATTAAGCACATCAAGGCTGGCGATGACCTTGCCCCTAACACAAAACTGATAATCTATCTCGCCGAAACTTTCAGGTTCTTCTAAGGTGCGGGTTTGTATCTGATTACGCAGCGCGTCACCATTAATCACGCACAGAGTAATATCGTCTTCTATGGCATTGCCATCAGCAAATTGCAGGCAATCGTCCATAATGTGGATGAGGCTCTCATGATTGCCTGCCAGCATTTCCGCCCGGGCAATCAACCTGGCTGATGAATAGGCTTCTCCAGCCGGATTGGTTTGTTCAATAATGCCGTCGGTGTATAACGTTAATTGCTGTATCTGTTCCAGCGGAATTTGTTCGGGTTTGATACTGAAATCATCCGGCTCCATTATGCCTAGCGGCATGGCTTTTGACCTGAATCGCTTTACGTCACCTTGTATGCAGCAACAGATAACGTCCGGCAGCCCGGCATTGACAATGGTCACTGTTGAGGAATAAGGACAAATTTCTATTCCTAATAACGCTACAAATCGATCATCGGGTATTTCTGTATACAATTTTCGATTGATTTCGTGAAAAATCTCATCGATAGTTTTGCCTTTATTCGCCATCGCTTTGGCGGTTGTGACAATGGGGATAATACAAATCGCCGCGGCCAGCCCGTGCCCCATGGCATCCGCCAGAATAATCTGGATCTTGCCAGAGGGGTTGGGTGGCGAAAAAATGGTGTCACCGCTAAAGTTCGTCATTGGCCGGCTGCGCACTGCCACGAAATCCGGCAAGTCACACTGGCTGTTGGCCATGTTCTGGTATACGTGTTGGGCCAGGCTTTCTTCCTGGGCTTTCTCGCTAAGTAACTGTTGGAGCAATTGATACTTGTTGGCCAATTCCAGGCTAGTACGTTTAAAAGTCAGCAGGTTACGGATCTTTTCCCATAACAACTCAATGCTGACCGGCTTAACGATGTAGTCGTGCACACCCTGACTAAAGCTTTCACTGATACTGGTAAGCTGGTCATCTATGGATACCATGATCACATAGGGCGGTGGTTCCATTTGTTGCAACGAAGACAACAAATCAGTGCCATGACCATCTGGCAGATGGTTATCCAGAATGACAAGGTCAAAGTGGCGCTTCTCAAGTACCTCCCGGGCATCCTCCAACGAAGAGGCTGAGATAACCTTTACCCGTTTAAGCATTAAATCGGAGACCAGTAACTCACAAAATATCGGATCATCGTCGACAACCAGTACCGAGTCAGTTGGTTTGGATGTTTGTTGTGAGTTCATGCCGGTGCTTACCTTTTACGGATCGTAACCATTTTTTCAAAATTGGCAATTTCGAGGACTTCCAGTGCGGTGCCTTTAGCGTTGACAATTTCTACATCGCAGCCACTCGCTTTGGCCCGCTTCTTAAGTAAGACCACCATGCCCAGCGCAGCACTGTCCAGGTAGAGCACCTTAGCGAAATCAAGGGTAATTTTACCGCCCTTGTTATTTTCCAGAATTTGATTGTACTGCTCGGTAAAAGTCTTATGAAAACTAAAGTCAAAGCGTTCCGGGACTGAGATTGTTGAATTCATTACGGCTCCATTAAAACAATTCAATCTCACCTGCTTCCACAGAAGAAGATGATACAGGGTTATGTAATGCCGCCCACTCTGATTTTACTTTTTGCTGGAATTGTTCAGGGTCATTTAAAAACGACTGGCGATTAGCATCGTCCATCAGGTCGGCGAGGTTCATATTCAGCAGCGTTACGGTGCCAATGGTGTATTCAATGTACTGGCGGTTAATATCGCCGAATTGCAGACTACGGGTGGCATTATCCAGCGCCGAGTTTAACTGCATCGACAGATCATGGAGGCCGGAAGTGATATTTTGATCATGTTCGGCCTTAACAATTATTTGCTCCAGCGCCTGATTAATATCCTTCTTAGCTTCAATGACATAGCTCACATCATAGGCCGCCAGCACACCGATACGGTCGCTCAGTGAGGAAATTTTATCGTTGATGCTGTTAATCTGTGTCTGAATCGATTCGCTGAACTGAGCGGAGCGATTGGACAAGCTGCGTACTTCATCGGCCACGACTGCAAAACCGCGACCATGTTCCCCTGCACGGGCAGCCTCTATGGCGGCATTCAGCGCCAGCAAGTTGGTTTGGGCAGCAATACTGTCGATGTCTTTCAGCGCCTTAATAACCGATGGCACGGTGTCGTTAATGGCGGTAATTTGCTCGAGAATTTCCATTATCCCGGCCGACATATCGACGGTGCTTTGGATAAAGCGGTCCAGTGTTACGCCGGTGCGCTCAGCAAAACTGCGCATTCGTTCACTGTATAGCTCTTCGCTATCATCGTCGGCTTTGATCAATTGCAAAATAGTATTACTTTGTTGATCCACCAGGCCACGCAGGCCAATAAAACTGGTGCTAAGCGTATCTACTGCGTCATTGTGAGTGGAAATGATATTAGCCAGGCTTGACTCGCAGTCACTCAGTACTTGTGTTGAGGTTTGCGCCACACTGTGTAGTGCAGGCTCTGCCGCGAGCGGACTTACAGTGGGTGCTGACGAAGATGACGCAGCTTGTGACGCATTTTCACTGCTTGCTGGTGAGGCTGGCGCCAGATATTCGTATGCGAATACCACCGCGGCGACAACGAGCACTCCAACTACGCCGGAAACAAAATGAGCGAGAATCAGAGCAACAACTGTTGCTATCCCTACAACAAAATATTTATTCATGACTTTCTCTAATCCACAGGCTAACGCTATGAATTGTAGTACATATATGACGCTACTGTAGGCAAGTATTAAATGCGTTGCAACTACCTTTAGTGATAGTTGCAACTAATTGATGATATTAAGGTTTTTTGTATATAGATAAAAATAAATTTTATTTCATTAAATTTAAAAATACATAAATACAAAAGGGTAAGCTATTGATTTTTGTTTAACGCATTAGTTACATGCTGTGCAAAAGGTGCCGCCTTCATAATACCGGTTACCCGGGCTTTGGTAAGTTCATTGCCGGCTTCGTCGAACAGCAAAATAGTGGGCAATCCCAGCACGTCAAAGGCATCCTGAAAAGCCAGGTTGGTTGGCGTGTTGTCGGTTAAATCTATCTGCATCCACACCGTGTTACTCAGTGCATCAATAACGGCCGGATCAACAAAGGTGTATTTTTCAAACTCTTTACAGGCCACACACCAGTCCGCGTAGAGGTCAACCATCACTGACTTGCCTTCAGCGTTGGCAGCAGCAAGTTTTTGTTCAAAATCCTCAAGGTTTTTCACCACCATAAAGGTTGGGTGGGAAGCGGGCTGTACGGTTGCTCCGGCGGAAGTTTTGGAGGTTTCATAATGCGCCCCACTCTGGCCAAACAAAGTGTTATAGCCCAGCATTGCGGATATAAACAGGCCGAGAAAAATCACCAGTGATCGCACGCCTTTGGCAAAGGAAGCAGTGCTTGGCTGATTAACCACCTGATAATAGCTGAAAGCGCCCAGACCAAGCGCTGACCAGAGCAGCATGCTGTAGTCTGAGTTCCACAGTCGTTCAACAAACACAATCGCGACGGCCAGTAGCATAAAGCCAAAGGTGGTTTTGATAATGTTCATCCAGTTACCGGCTTTCGGTAGTAGCTTGCCGCCGGTCATGGCAAAGATAATCAGCGGGATCCCCATACCCAGACTGAGGGCGTAAAGCGCCAGGAAGCCAAGTGTCATGTCGCCGCTCTGGGCGATAAATATCAGTACACCGGTGAGTGGCGCTGTGGTGCAGGGCGAGGCAATTAAGCCAGACAGGATACCCATCACAAATACGCCCACCAGGCTGCCCCGTTGCTGAGTGTTGCTCATGCCACTGACTTTTTCCTGCCACTTATTGGGTAACTGAATTTCGTAGGCACCAAACATAGCGGCGGCCAGCGCTACAAAAACCACAATAAAGGTGCCGAGGATGTACGGACTCTGCAGCGATGCCTGAAACTGCACGCCGGCTGAGGCAACTACCAGGCCCAGCAATGAATACATAATGGCCATGCCCTGCACATACACAAAGGCGAGCGTAAACGCGCGGGACATTTTAATGTCTTTGCCCTGGCCAATAACGATACCCGACACAATAGGGTACATGGGAAATACGCAGGGCGTGAAAGCCAGTCCTATCCCCAGCGCCAAGAACAGCAGCAGAGTGAGAGGCAGGTTTTCATCGGACTGCAGAAGACTAGCCAGATCGTATTGCTCGCTGACCGTTTGCGCTGGTGCCGGGGACGTTTGCGCTTCGCCGCCACTTAACTCACCGGTGACACTCGCGCCCTGAAATTCGTTGAGGTAAATCACCTTGGTGGTGGGTGGGTAACATAACCCGGCGCTGGCACAGCCCTGATAGCGCAGTTTAACCACGCCATCCTGTACGGTTTCGGTAATGGGGTAACTGAACGACACCGCGTTATAAAACACCTCAGAAATGCCAAAGAACTCATCTTCAATCTGCTCAGCCGGGGGAAATACCGGTTCGCCCAGCATGGCATTTTTGGTCGACACCTTAAATTGCTTTTTGTACAGGTAATAGCCGTCAGCGATGTCAAAGCGTACAACCAGGGTGTCGCCTTTTTGCGAAAAATCAAAAACAAAGGCTTCTTCTACCGGCAGAAATGACGGTTCGTCGCTAAACAGATCCTCCATATTATTGTCACTTAACTGGGCCGAAGCCACCGTAGTGAATAACAGGGCAAAAAATGTCAGGGTGATTACTGCTAGCCGGGACTGATTCACCGAATTACTTCCTCTTTTTGAATGTTTAATTCCTGTTCTACCCAGGAGTCATAAGCTTCGCTCGCTGCACAAGCCGGTACCGCTATCCACTGCGGCACGTCGTAGTTATGTAGCGCTGTTACTAACTGCTCTGCTTCTGCAAGCTTGTGCTGGTGGGTTTTAATGAGGATCTGGAATTCCTGATCCTGCATCACCTGATTATCCCAGCGATAAACCGAGGTCATGCCCGGAATAATCTGCACGCAGGCAGCAAGGTGTTGCGTTAACAACTGGTTGGCTATGGTTTCTGCGTTTTGCCGCGAGTCCGTAGTGCAATATACGATGCAAAGGTCTGTCATAGTTTTCATAGGACCGGGTTTATCCCAAATAATATTCAACTTGTCCGGCTTGCCGGCACTTTACCGAGCAATGCGGGTCTATGACAAGTCGATCATCGTTAGTACGGGATAATCTTACGATACGATGACTTGGGTTTGCATAATTGTGCCCCATCTTCATTAACTGAACCTTAAGATTGCAACAGGAAACCTACATTGCGCTTTTTATTATTACTTTTTATTGTCATGCCGATCGCTGAAATTTCGCTGTTGCTGCAGGTGGGTGACTTAATTGGTGGTTGGAATACGGTAGGATTAATCGTGATTACCGCTTTTGTTGGCGCTTATCTGGTTCGTCAGGAAGGCATTTCAACATTACAAACTGCACAAGCGAAACTGGCGCAAAATCAGGTGCCGGGCAAAGAAATGATGGAAGGCATGTTGCTGGTGATTGCCGGCGTGTTGTTAGTTACCCCGGGGTTTATTACCGATATCATCGGTTTTGCTTTTGCGCTGCCCTTTTCCCGCCAATTCATTGCAAGCAGAGCGGCCAGTCACCTTACGGTGCGCACATTTAATGCTACGCAGCAGACAACTTATCAGTACACCCGTCGTCCTTCGTCTCACAATGACGGGGATACTATCGAGGGTGAGTATACCGATAAGTCTGAAAACGACCCGGATAAACGCCTGAAGTAGTATCAGGCGCTATGCGTTGCTGTTTTACAGTGATGCTTCTAAAGCTGCCAGCTTCGCCTCCATAAAGGCTTCAAACTGATGTTGATTTTGTGGCTGATGAGGATGGCCTGGCCAACTGGCAAAAAAACCATACTCATAAGATGTCGCGGGCTTAAATTTAAACAAGTAATCATGAGGCCCAACAAATTGTTCAGCTACGTCGCTTTTTCGCACGAACAGCGCCATACCTAAGTCCAAATCATCTCCCAACAGGTTCTGCTTGCCGTAGGTGGCAATCATTTTCCAGTTCGGGCTCTGTTTCTCGATATACTGCACGCCCTTATGTTTAACCAGTCCGGTAACCAGATTATCCATGGCAACTGAGGATTCCACGGTAACCAGAGTGCTTGGATCGCCGGCTTCAATGGCGTACACCGTACTGACATCGGCGCTTATACCGTCAACCGTCCAGCCGTCATATTTCACTTCAAACTGACTCTGTTGCGGGCCATTCTCCAGCAAGCGCCAGTGCGTTGCATCGACCTCCTTAAAATGCTGAACACCGTCATCAACCCAACGTCCAAGCGCGCCCAGGCCAACCGATTTGCCTACTTTCAGGGCATCACCACCCCAGTCACTGAGTTCGTGATAGCTATCGTAGCCATCCTGTCCGACCTGAGATAACACCATGTCGGTAGTGGTTTTAACGAATACGTCGATACCGTTGCGCCAGTCCAGATACAAGCGGTAGCCAACCAGATCATTTTCCCAGCCCGGACCTTCATAACGCAGATAGTAAGAATGATCGGTAAGTTGCTCCGGTGAGGTAAAGGATTCTACTGCTGTAAACTGAAAATCGTCGGCGACATATGCGGTATCCTGCCACTTTCCACCCTGACGGACTGACAGCTCGGCATGGGTTTTTACTACCGGTTGTTCTGCTGTGACGGATGGAGTTCCCGATGACTGAGTCGTCGACTGGCTATTATCAGAACAGGCCGAGAGCAGTATGGATGCGGCGATTAGCGACTTTACGAGGTGCCGTTTCATGGTTTTCTCCGTGGTTAGCATTAGATAATCAATAGTAAAAATTTAGTTAATCATATTGACAATTGCCACCGGTGGCAATTATTTTAAATGTTGTTAACAAAATTTGTTCCGTGAGTGAACCTGTTAACATCTTTTAAAATGGTAATCGCAAAATTTTGCAAGAGGTGACATGCCGGATTTTAGTTTAACTCATCGTCGTGCCCTGGTAACCGGTGCCAGCAGAGGCATAGGGCAGGCTCTGGCAGTGGCCTTAGCTGAGGCCGGTGCCGATGTAATTTGTGCCAGCTCCAGGCCCGGTGGTTGCAACGAAACCGTGGCCACAATTGCCCGCCTGGGCACGGTAAAGGTGGCCCAGTTACATGCCGACCTCAGCGATATGCAAGCCGTTCAGGCGCTTGCCGATGATGCCCTGGGGTTATGGGGAGGCATTGATATTCTGGTTAACAATGGCGGCACTATATTTCGTAGTCCGGCTACTGAGTACCCGTTAGCTGAATGGCAGAATGTGCTCAGGGTAAATCTCGATGCCAGCTTTTTGCTGTGCCAGCAATTAGGCAAAACAATGGTAGAGCAGGGCAGCGGCAAGATTATTAATATTGCCTCCATGCTCAGCTACAGTGGTGGAATTACCGTGCCTGCCTACACCGCCAGTAAGCATGCAGTGGCGGGTTTAACCAAGGCGTTGGCCAATGAGTGGGGGGCGTCAGGTGTGCAGGTGAATGCCATAGCGCCAGGCTACATTCGCACCGATAACACGCAGGCTTTACAGGACGACACCTCGCGCAGTAACGAAATCTGTGCGCGTATCCCGGCCGGTCGCTGGGGTGAAACGAATGATTTAAAAGGGGCCGTGGTGTTTTTAGCTAGTGCGGCCAGCCAGTATATCAATGGTCACATACTGGCCGTTGATGGGGGCTTTTTGGCCCGCTAAATAACAGGACACAGAATCATGACGACTGAATACGAAACCCGTTATGCCATTGGCCAGCAGGAAGCCAAAGGATACGATACCCAGGCATTACGGGATGCTTTTCTGGCGGATAAACTAATGCAGCCAGGCAAGATTTACTGGGTTTACAGCCACTATGAACGATTTATGGTGGGTGGCGCTGTACCACTAGCAACCGGCCTGACGCTGGACACCCTGGACGCTTTGAAATCGCAGTGCTTCACGGCACGCAGAGAAATAGGTGTGATTAACGTTGGCGGCGCCGGCACGGTGCAGGTTGACAACACCACCTATACCCTGGAAAAAGGTGAAGCCCTGTACATTGGCGCCGGTGAGCACAATGTGACGTTTTACTCTGATAACAGCGAGACACCAGCGTGCTTCTATCTTAACTCAGCGCCTGCCCATGCCAGTTACCCCTGTAAAAAGGTGGGCAAAGACGACGCTAATGTATTGCATTTAGGTTCACCAGAAACGGCTAATCAGCGCGACATTCACCAGTTAATCATCAACGGCGTGGTGGAAACCTGCCAGTTACAAATGGGCCTGACCCGGCTTTATCCGGGCAGTGTATGGAATACCATGCCGGCCCATCAGCATGATCGACGCAACGAAGTGTATTTTTATCTGGACGTGCCTGAAGGTCAGGCGGTGAGTCATTTTATGGGCGAGCCCCACGAAACCCGCCATATTTTCGTGCAGAACCATCAGGCCATATTATCCCCGCCGTGGTCAATCCATTGTGGCTGTGGTACCGCCAACTATGCCTTCATCTGGGGGATGGCTGGTGAAAACCTGGATTATGATGATATGGATAAATTCCCTGCCAGCGAGCTGCGCTAGGAGCGTTTTGATGTTTACTATGATAGTCAGATTAACCAGTGTTATTGTTATCAGTCTTGGGTTAATCAGCTGTGGGTCTGATACCGACAGTGAGATAACTACCTTGCGTCTCGGTCATACCCTGGATACTCAGCATTCGGTACACAAGGCCATGGTACATTTTGGTGAACGCCTCAACGCGTTATCCAATGGCGCCATGAACGTCAAAATTTATCCCAGCAGTCAGCTCGGCACCGAGCGCGAAATGATTGAGTTGCTGCAAATTGGCTCATTATCCATGACCAAAGTCTCGGCCAGTCCGCTGGAAGGCTTTGTGCCAGCCATGAAGATCTTTAGCATTCCTTATATTTTTCGCGACAACGACCATTTCTGGAAAGTGCTTAACAGCGAGGTCGGGCAAGGGCTATTGGCCGGTGTTGAGCCCTTCAGGCTCAAAGGCCTGGCCTATTATGATGCCGGCAGTCGCAGCTTTTACACCAACAACAAGCCGGTCAGAACCCCGGCTGATCTAGCCGGCATGAAAATTCGGGTACTTAACAGTCCCACCGCGGTCCGTACGGTTCGTGAGCTGGGTGGTGCCGCCACGCCGGTAGCCTGGGGCGAACTCTACACCGCGTTGCAACAAGGCGTGGTGGATGGCGCAGAAAACAATCCGCCCAGTTACTACCTGTCGCGACACTATGAAATTGCTCGGTACTACTCGTTGGATGAGCACACCTCAGTGCCCGACGTGATGCTGATGTCGTTGCGGGTGTGGGAAAACCTCACCGAGCAGCAACAGGAATGGGTGGATAAAGCTATGCAGGATTCGGTGATTTTTCAACGCCAGGCCTGGCAGGAATCTACGCTTGATTCACTGGCTAAGGTCAAAGCTGACGGTGTGGAAGTGATCTATCCTGACAAAAAGCCTTTCGTTGAAGCGGTAAAACCTTTCCACGAAAGTCTGCGCGGCACTGCCGTTGGCGATCTCATTTCTCAAATTAAGGCCATGTAGTATGCGTAAGGTTATACGACTCATTGATCAACTCGTGGCCGGCACCCTGATGCTGGCAATGGCGCTCATTTTACTGACTGTAGTGTGGCAGGTTATCTCCCGTTATATTCTGCAGGATCCGGCGTCAGTTACCGAAGAATTATCCCGTTTTTTACTGATTTGGATTGGCCTGCTCGGTGCGGCTTTTGCGTACCGACAAAAAGTCCACCTGGGCTTCAATCTGATTGTGGAGAAACAGTCTGAGCAAATTCGTAAGTACATACTTACTCTGGTTGAATTACTGGTCATCATTTTTTGCGCCGCCACCTTGTTATTTGGCGGGAGTCAGCTGGTATCACTTACCCTGGAACTGGAGCAAATCTCCGCCGCGCTGGGGATAAGGATGGGGTATGTGTATGTGGTGTTGCCACTGTCCGGGATCCTGCTTATTTGTTATGGGCTAATCAATATCCATAACCTGTGGCTGGCTGACGAAGAGGGAGCACTATAATGGATTACACTGCACTGGTGCTGGTAGTCACTTTCTTTTTACTGCTGGTCCTTAACGTACCCATTTCATTCAGCATTGGCATTGCCACCATGGCTGCCATGCTGATGAGCATAGATTTTACGCCGGCAGTTACCACCATTGCTCAGCGCATGGCTGGAGGACTGGACAGCTTTGCCTTGCTGGCCATTCCGTTTTTTGTGTTATCCGGGATGATTATGGGGCGAGGTGGTATAGCTAAACGTCTCATAAACTGCGCGCTGGCGCTGATAGGGTCGCTACCTGGTGGTCTGGCGCTGGTTAATGTTGTGTCGTGCATGCTGTTTGGCGCTATTTCAGGTTCCGCTGTGGCCACCACGTCGGCCATTGGGAGCTTTATGCTGCCGGAAATGAAAAAGCAGGGCTACGATGAAAACTTCAGCGCGGCGGTGACCGCTGCTGCCTCGACTACCGGCATGTTGATCCCGCCCAGCAACATTCTGATTGTTTACGCCATTGCCAGTGGCGGCGTATCTATCGCAGCGCTGTTTATGGCCGGTTACTTGCCCGGTATAATGGTGGGGCTCGCGCTTATGATGGTGTGTTTTGTTCATGCCAAACGCAAAGGTTACGCCACGGCTGATCGCCTGCCAATGAAGCTGGTGGTGCAGCAGGTTGCCGCCGCAATACCCAGCTTGTTTTTAATCTTTCTGGTTATCGGCGGGATTGTTGGTGGTATCTTCACCGCTACTGAAGCCGGCGCCATCGCTGTGGTTTATTCATTGATTCTGGCGGTGGGTGTTTACCGCGAAGTAAAGCCCAAACAACTGCCGGATATTTTACTGAAATCGGCCGAAACCACCGCTATTGTCATGCTGCTTATTGGTGCTTCAACGGCTATGTCATGGATGCTCTCCTATGCCAATATTCCTCAGAATATCAGTGCATTTATGCTCACCGTCAGCGATAACCCGATTATTATTCTGCTGCTGATTAACCTGCTGTTAATTATTGTGGGGGCGTTTCTGGATATGACCCCTGCGGTGCTGATTTTTACGCCGATTTTCCTGCCGGTAGCGGCGGAACTGGGCATGTCACCGCTGCAGTTTGGTATTATGATTGTATTAAATCTGTCGATTGGATTGTGCTCACCGCCTGTTGGGGCAGTGTTATTTATTACCTGTGCTATTGCCAAAACACGCCTGGACAAAATTATCCGGCCGTTGCTGCCACTTTATGTCGCGATGTTTGTGGTACTAATGCTGGTGACCTATGTGGCGTGGTTTAGTGAAGCATTACCGGCACTGTTCGGGGTATAAAACCCCGGCTGCTGGTTTGGAAATCAACGAATAACCCGAAAGTGCTGAGAGTAGCGTAACAAACCGGTTAACGGTAAACTCAGACTGATGAATAAAAAACAAAAATAAAGAGTACTCTGCATGGATAAGAAGCCAACCATCAATGATGTGGCACGTATAGCCGGGGTGTCCAAGCGCACCGTCTCCCGGGTTATCAATGGGGCCTCAAATGTTGGCGCCGCTACCCGGGAAAAAATTCAACAGGTGGTGGATGAGCTGGGCTTTTCGCCGGATAAACAGGCCCGGGGCCTGGCTGCCAGCCGTTCTTATCTGATTGGTTTGATTTACGATAACCCGGATGCACTCTATATCGACCAGGTGCAACGCGGTGTACTCGATGTTTGTTCGAAAAAAGGCTACGAGCTGGTTGTTCACCCCTGTAATTATCGCAGTGATGATTTTATCAGTAATTGCGTGGGCTTTGTGCGGCGTTCCAACATCGACGGCGTAATTGTACTGCCGCCGGTGTCGGAGTCTAACGAGTTGGCCACGGCGCTGGAGAATCATGGCATTAACTATGTCAGGCTGACCTCGGTGGATATCGACGACAAAGCCAATATTGTGGTGTCGGACGACCGTGCCGCGTTAAGTGATATGGCCCGATACCTGGTGTCGTTGGGACACAAAGACATCGCGATTATTAGTGGGCCTAACCACTATTATTCTACTGTAGAGCGTTTGGAAGGGATTATTAACACACTGCAGGAGCTGGGTATAACCATTCCAGCAGAACGGGTCATGGAAGGTAAAAACAGTTACGAAAGTGGTATCGAGTGTGCCCGCGCATTACTGATTCAAACGCCGCGTCCGCAGGTGATTGTGGCTAATAACGATGAGATGGCCGCTGGTGTACTAAAAGTGGCGCATGAACTCGGTATCGATGTGCCCGGCGAGCTATCGGTTGCCGGTTTTGATGATAACTTGCTGGCGTCGCGGGTGATTCCATCACTCACCACAGTGCAGCGTCCGGTGGTTGCCATGGCAGGTATTGCCGCGAAAAAAATAGTCGCCCAGATCGAGAATAAGCCAGCTGAAGGTGTGGAAGAATATACTATCAAGCCACATCTTATTATTCGTGAATCAACGCGCAAAGCAACCAAACCATAGCCGATAAAAAATAAACGAAAACTGCTTTAACATAATTTGCCACCGGTGGCATTAATGTTAAAAGTGTGGTAGCTTATCAATAACAGGAATTAACGATCAGAGATTTTATGGCCGATCAGACCAAGCTAATACAAGTGCATCCAAACGATAACGTTGCTGTGTCAACCATGGCGTTGCCTGCCGGTACGATCGTAGACACTTTATCGGTTACCCTTGGCAGTGATACGCCCGCAGGCCATAAAGTCGCCCTGAGTGACATCGCGGCCGGTGAAAAAGTCGTCAAATATGGCTTTGCCATTGGTATTGCTCAGGCGGATATCAAACGTGGTGATCATGTTCACAGTCATAATTTAAAAACGGCATTGAGTGGTCAGGAAAACTATCAGTATGAGCCGGTTGCTGCACGCAAACCGGTTACCAAACCTGCTCAGGCCAGCTTTATGGGCTATCGCCGGGCGAATGGTAAGGTTGGGATACGCAACGAAGTCTGGATCATCAATACGGTTGGCTGTGTAAATCGCACTGCTGAGCGCATTGCCGCTGAGTGCGAGCGTCGTTTCTTCGGGGAATGCGATGGTTTTCGTTCATTTACCCATCCGTTTGGCTGCTCACAATTAGGCGATGACCTGCACGACACACAAACCATACTCGCTTCGCTGGCATCGCACCCCAATGCGGGCGCGGTGCTGATTGTTGGGCTGGGTTGTGAAAACAACCAGCTGTCCAATTTGCTGGAAAAAGTCGACCGCCCGGCCTCGCAGATCCGGTATTTTAACTCCCAGCAGGTGGGAGACGAAATTGAGGAAGGGATCCGCCTTATTCATGAAATGCTAGCTGATGTTGGCAAGTGCACCCGCGAGCCCATTGATGGCAGCGAGTTGGTACTGGGAGTGAAGTGTGGCGGGAGTGATGCGTTTAGTGGCATTACCGCCAACCCGCTGGTGGGTCGCATGACCGATTTAATGGTTAAACAGAACGGCAGTGTGCTGCAAACGGAAACCCCGGAAATGTTCGGTGCCGAGCAGTTACTAATGAACCGGGCGACCAGTCAGGCTGTATTTTGTGAAATTGTTGAACTGGTAAACGAATTTAAACAGTACTTTATTGATAACAACCAGCCTATTTATGAAAACCCGTCGCCGGGTAATAAGGCCGGCGGGCTTACCACGCTGGAAGAGAAATCGCTGGGCGCGGTGCAAAAAGGCGGTCAGGCACCGGTTAACGGCGTATTGCAGTACGGCGAACCTTTGTCTAAGAAAGGCCTCAATCTACTCCAGGCACCGGGCAACGATGCGGTAAGTTCCACCGCACTTGCCGCCAGCGGCGCGCACATTATTTTATTCACCACCGGCCGGGGTACCCCGCTCGGCTTTCCTGTACCCACAGTGAAAATCTCATCTAACAGTGAAATAGCTCATAAGAAGCCACACTGGATAGATTTTAATGCAGGCCAGATATTGCAGGGCACCAGTATTGATGACTGTGCTGCTCAGCTGTATCAGCAATGCCTGAATATTGCGTCAGGCGAAAAAACCTGCAACGAGAAAAATGGCAGTCACGAGATAGCGATCTGGAAACGTGGCGTAACCCTGTAACAAAGAGACTGATATGAAACCAATACTATTACACGAAGACAGACTGTTTCCGGCCGACGAAGCAACACGCTCTGTCGCTCGCTCGCTGTATCAAACAGTCAAAGACTTGCCTATTATCAGCCCCCACGGCCACACCGATCCGCGCTGGTTTGCCTATGATGAAAATTTTGGCAATGCCACCGAGCTGTTTATTTTACCCGATCATTATGTGTTCAGAATGCTCTACAGTCAGGGCGTTTCGCTGGAAAGTCTGGGCATTCGTCGCTGGGATGGTGGTCCAACCGAGGGTGACCCACAGAAAATCTGGCAGATTTTTGCTGACCATTATTATCTGTTTGCCGGTACGCCTTCCAGAATGTGGCTGGATACAGTGTTCAAAAACGTGTTTGGCTTAACCGACATGTTATGCAGCGAAAACGCCATGGAGTATTACCATTTCATTACCGCAGAGCTGGGCAAAGACGCTTACAAGCCACGGGCTCTGATGGACCGCTTTAATATAGAACTGATTGCTACCACCGAAGGCGCGCTGGATAACCTTGAGCACCACCGGGCATTAAAAGGCACCGGTTGGGATAAGCGTGTTATCACATCTTTCCGCCCGGATGATGTGGTAGATGCTTCCCGTGAAGACTTTGCTCAAAATATCGAGCTGCTTGGTGAAATTACCGGCGAGAATACCACCGACTGGGAAGGGTATCTGGCTGCTATTCGTCAGCGCCGGGCGGTATTCCGCGAGCACGGTGCCACAGCCACCGATCACGGCCACCCAACGGCCCGTACTGCAGATCTGTCAAAGGCTGATTGTCAAGCGCTATTCAGCAAGTGCCTGAGTGGCAAAGCCAGCGAAGCCGAGCAGGAATTGTTCCGCGCTCAAATGCTTACCGAATTAGCGGGTATGAGTATTGAGGATGGTATGGTTATGCAGATCCACCCCGGCGCTTTTCGTAATCACAATAACGATGTGTTTACTAAATTCGGCCGTGATAAAGGCGCGGACATCCCGCTGCAAACCGAATATGTTAATGCACTGAAACCGTTGCTGGATAAATACGGCAACGATCCCCGCCTGAACATCATTTTGTTCACGCTTGATGAAACCGTGTATTCCCGAGAGCTGGCACCGCTGGCTGGTCATTATCCGTGCCTTAAGCTGGGCCCTGCCTGGTGGTTCCACGATAGCCCGGAAGGCATGTTGCGTTATCGCCATCAGGTAACCGAAACCGCCGGTTTGTTTAATACCGTTGGTTTTAACGATGACACCCGCGCCTTCCTGTCGATTCCGGCTCGCCACGACGTAGCCCGCCGTATTGATTGCCGGTTCCTGGCCAATATGGTGGTGGAACACCGAATCAGCGAAGATGAAGCTGGCAGCCTGATTAAACAGCTGTCTTACGATCTGGCGAAAAAAGCTTACAAACTGGGGCAGGCATAATCATGGCGGCGTCGTTAAATAATGCTACACTGGCCACGTTGCCTGCCGAGGTAAAAAAGCCTGACTACGATCGCGCTGAACGCAGCCGCGGTATTGTGCACATTGGGCCGGGCGCATTTCACCGCGCCCATCAGGCTGTGTATACCGACATGGCTATGGCTTATGGTGGTAACTGGCGAATTACCGGTGTGTCGATGCGCAGCGCTACGCTGAAACAAAAAATGGCCGACCAGGACAATCTTTATTCACTGGTAGTACTGGACAACGAACCCTATGTGCAGGTTATCGGCGCCTTCGACAGCGTACTGGTATTAAATGAAGACCGTGAAGCCATTATGGCTGCGCTCACCGACGCCAATACCCATATTATTTCATTAACGATTACGGAGAAGGGGTATTGCCTTGCCAGTAATGGTGAGCTCGATACGTCCCATACCGACATCATGCACGATTTAACCAATCCTGATGAACCGGTCTCCGCGGTAGGGCTTATAGTCAGTGCGCTCAAGCACCATTTTGAGCAACAACAGGCCGATATTACCGTGATCAGTTGTGATAACCTGGCTGATAATGGCAAAAAACTGGCTAAAGCCGTATTGCAGTTTGCCGAGAAAATCCAGCCGGAACTGGCACAGTGGATTGAACAGAACATTGCCTTTCCCTGCACCATGGTGGATAGCATTACGCCAGCCACAGATGAAGCATTGATTAGTCTGGCGGCCGATAAGCTGGGTGTTGAAGATGCCTGGCCTATTCAACGCGAAGGTTTCACCCAGTGGGTAGTTGAGGACAAGTTCAGCGGGCCGCGCCCGGCCTGGGAGAAGGTGGGGGTTACCTTTACCGACGATGTCGCCGCCTTTGAAAATGCCAAACTGCGTATTTTAAATGGCACCCATTCAACGCTTGCTTATACTGGTATCCTGCTTGGCAAGGAAACCGTTTATGAAGCGATTAGCGACACTGCCCTGGAAGCGTTTATTCGCCGCTTACTGAGTGATGAAATTATTCCGTCTATTAACGCTGAAGGCGTAATGGATTTACCGGCCTACGCGGAAGACATTTTAAATCGCTACAAGAACTGTCACATTCGCCACTTGTTGGCACAAATTGCCTGGGATGGTTCGCAGAAGCTGCCTTTCCGCGTGCTCAATACCGTGCGCGATAACTTAAAACTGGGTCAGCAGGCTAAGCTATTGTGCGTGCCGATTGCGGCATGGATTTTATTTATTGCTAAACGCGCTAACGACCAGGAAGAACTGGTGGATCCGCTGGCAGAGACCTTAATTGGTTTAGCCAATCAGCATCAGGGTGATCTGCCGGCGCTCGCTGCAGCGGTGCTGAATCTGCCTCAGGTGTTTGCCGAACTGACGGCTAACAAATGGTTTAAAGACACCGTGCTGAAATACGTTGAGGTGTTATCCTCCATCAACGGCAACAATGCGGCCGAAGTGTTAGGAGCGCTGTAATGTCTGACTTTAAAAGCCTGATTGAGGGCACGCCATTACTGCCGATTCTGCAGCCGCAAAGCGTAGAGCAGGCGGTTAACATTGCCAGGGCTGTGCATGCCAGCGGCTTGCGCAGTATTGAAGTTGTGCGCCGTACACCAGCGGCTGCGGCCGCGGTAACCGCTATTCGTGACGCATTTCCGGACCTGTTGGTGGGTATGGGCACAGTGTTAAATCAGGCGCATGTGCAGGAGGCGGTAGATGCCGGGAGTCAGTTTATTATTACCCCGACTACCAGTGAAAAACTGCTGTCGGCGCTGAGCGATAGCAATATTCCCTATTTGCCTGGCACTGCTTCTCCTTCAGACATTTTGCTGGCCGTTGAGGCCGGTTTGTCGGAAGTAAAATTCTTTCCGGCCAGTTTAAGCGGTGGCGCCGCCATGCTGAATAATTTCAGTGCCATTTTTCCGGAAGTATCACTCTGCCCAACCGGTGGTATTTCCAATTCTAATTTGCATGAGTACAGCAGCCTGCCCAACGTATTCGCCGTGGGCGGCTCCTGGATGATTCCAAAGAGCTGTGTAGCAAGCGGCGACTGGCAGGGGGTAACCGCTGCCTGTGCGCTGGCGCAACAACAATTTACTAAGGATGCCGCGTGAAACGAGTCGTCATTTTTGGAGAATGCATGGTGGAACTGGTGTCAACCAGTGCCACTGAGCTAAAGAAGAGTTTTGCCGGTGACACCTACAACACCGCCGTGTACTTAAAGCGCAATGCGCCGGGCTTGTCGGTGAGTTATCTGACCGCCATTGGCGAAGACTTTTTAAGTAATGAACTGCTCTTTGCCATGGGTGATGAGCAAATTAATACCGACCATGTTTACCGCTGTAGTAAGCGTAATCTGGGCTTGTACATGGTGCGTACCGATAAGTACGGTGAGCGTACCTTTGCCTACTGGCGCGATGGCTCGGCCGCCACACAAACCCTCAATGTGATGGCTCAGGCACCGGACAATATTGAGATGTTTTATTTCTCAGGCATTTCGGTGGCCATTTTAGATGTTGCTCAGCGCGAGAAGCTGTTTGAAATGATTAATACCCTGAGCAGTGATGGTTGCCGAATTGTCTTTGACCCTAACTACCGCCCGCGCCTGTGGCGTGATCAGCAGGAAGCTCAGGAGTGGATGGATAAAAGTTATCAGGTTGCTGACATTGCGTTCCCGGGCGGTGATGATCACCTGGCATTATATGGCCATACCAATGCCGATGATGTGCTCGCCCATCTTGCCCCATTTGGCATTGGCGAAGTGGTGATGAAAAACGGCGCAGTAGGCGTACATATTGTCAATCTCGAAGGCCAGTTTATCGTTCCGGTGCAAACGGTAACTAACGTTGTGGATACCACCGCCGCGGGCGATGCGTTTAACGGTGGCTACCTTGCAGCGCGGTTATCCGGTAAAAACGTAACTGAGTCTGCCAGCTTTGGTGCCATGGTGGCCGGTACGGTTATTCAGCATCCCGGCGCTATTATTCCGGCCGACACCTTAAGTAAAGCCGTAACCCCCCTTTAATCAATAGAGCAGCAGGGTAACGTTGCCCTGCTGGCTTACCGCCCAGCCCCGCTATTTACCATTTATCCGTCGTTATTACCGTTAGTCATTTATTCCACCGGACTTGATTTATTCAGGCATTCTGTGTCCCATAGCATAACCCTTAAGGAGACATTTCATGCTTAAATGGATTACTGGTTTGGTTGCCGGATTACTTCTGGCAAATAGCAGCGCGGCCATGGATACCGCGGGTGACTGGCACGGCGAACTCAATATTCAGCCTGGCGTATCGCTGCCTTTGGTATTGCATATCGGGGGCAGCGAACCCGACTGGCAGGTTAGTCTGGATAGCCCGAATCAGGGGGCGTTTGGCATCCCGGGCAGGGCCGAGAAAATCACTGATACCCGCATAAAGGTGAAGTTTGCTGCCATCGGCGCTGCTTATGAGGCGGCGTTGGAAAACGGCGAGCTGGTAGGGACATTCACTCAAAGCGGCAAGTCGTTTGCGCTGACTCTGGCCCGCCAGAGCGAAGAAGGAAAGGAAAAAGCCAAACAAGCGGCGGCACGACCTCAGCACCCAGAAGCGCCATTTCCCTATACCGTTGAAGAGGTCAGCTTCCCACATACTTCCGGGGCATTTGAGTTTGCTGCAACGCTAACTCTGCCAAACGGCAAAGGCCCTTCTCCGGCTGCCATTCTGGTATCCGGCTCGGGCCCTCAGGATCGTGATGAAACCCTGATGGGTCATAAGCCTTTTCTGGTGATTGCCGATCACCTGACGAAGGCCGGCGTTGCCGTATTGCGGTTTGATGATCGCGGCACCGCTCAAAGCGGCGGTACCTTTGCCGGGTCAACCATTGATGATTTCAGCACCGACGTAGAATCCGCTTTCCAGTATTTACTCACTCGGGATGAAATAGTGCCACAGAAGATTGGTTTGATTGGCCATAGTGAGGGGGGGATGACAGCCCCACTGTTTGCTGCTCGTCAGCCGCAGGTTGCATTTGTAGTGTTGCTGGCCGGATTAGGCGTGGATGGCACCACGTTATGGGCTGAACAACAGCGGGACATGGCAGAGGCGTATGGATTACCTAACGATGAAAGTATCTACCAGGCAATGCGTGTTTTTGCCCGGCAGGTGATTGCCGGAGACAGTCCTCAGGCCATTGAACAGAATTTGCTTAGCAAGGGCTATGATAAGGCCACTGCTCAACAGTACGTAAAAGCAGTGGCTAATGATTGGGGCCGGAGTTTCTTCACCTATCAGCCAAAACAAGTACTGCCAAAGCTGACTATGCCAGTCCTTGCGTTGAACGGCGAAAAGGATTTACAGGTGGCTGCTGTCAGTAATATCGGTGGTATGAAGGCCATTTTTGCTAACAGCGGTAATCAGGATGTGACGCTGAAAACACTGCCAGATCTCAATCATCTATTTCAGCCAGCAGAGTCTGGTCTGCCGGACGAGTATGGTAGGATAAATCAGACCTTTGCGCCGCAGGCGTTGGCTATCATCAGTGAGTGGATACAGCAACGGGTGGGAGATTAGCGTGAAACAATACTGGCTGCTCCAGGTTACCGGTTGGGGATTATTCTACGCCATCGACTCACTGTTAAAAGTGGCCGCAGGGGTTGTTAGTTATCCGTTATTTATCGCTGTTTTTATCCTGTATACCTTTGCTATGGCCGCCTCACATTGTTTGCGCATCTGGTATCGCCGGTGGCAGCGGTTACCCTTGTTGAAAGTGGTTGCCGGCGTTGTGACAGCGTCCCTGCTTGGTGCGGCCGGCGCAACGAGTCTGATGCTCGGCACCCTGGTGGTCATCAACAACCCGATTATCCAGCAGGCTAGTGGCGCACTGGATTTGCTGTTTATTAACAATCTGCTGGTGGTTTGGGCGGTTTTGCTTATCTGGAGTGGCCTGTACTTTTTTATCACCCGGCAACGTAAAGTGGATGAGCTGGAAACGTCTCAGGAAGATTTGCAGCAAAACCTGCAACAAGCGCAGTTAAACGCGTTGCTAAGCCAACTGAATCCGCACTTTATGTTTAACTGCATCAATAATATTCGTGCGCTGATTTTAGAAGATGCCGCGAAGGCCCGGGATATGCTGGCCAATCTGGCTGATATGCTAAGGTATAATTTGCAAAGTGATGCCGGGGAAACTTCATCGCTGTGTGCCGAACTGGCCATTGTTGAGACATACGTGAGCCTGATGAAAATGCAGTATGAATCCCGGCTGGCCTACCAGGTAACGGTGGACGATAAAGTTTGCCAGGATTGCCCCGTGCCGCGATTAATGCTGCAATTACTGGTGGAGAATGCCATTAAGCATGGTATCGCCAGGCAGGTACAGGGTGGCGTCGTAACCGTATCTATCCGGCTAGCCGGGCAATGCCTGCTGATTGAAGTGGGCAACCCGGGGTCACTGAAGGCCGGAGAGGGTGGCATCGGTGTTGATAATATTCGCCAGCGGCTTGCAATACTTTATGCAGAGCAGCAGGCGTTTACGCTGAGTCAACAACAAGACAAGGTCGTGGCAAGGGTACAAATACCGTATAAGGATAAACCATGCGGGTAGTCATAGTAGAAGACAGTCGACTGGCGAGACTGGAGTTGTGCGAGCAGCTTTCGCAACTGCCCGATGTTACCCTCGTGGGGCAGGCCGACACGGTGGAAAATGCCACAGCGCTTATTAACGACTTGCAGCCTGATCTTATTCTGCTGGATATCGATTTACCCGGCGGCACCGGCTTTGATTTACTCGAGCAACTTGAGGTATTGCCGAAAGTGGTGTTTACCACCGCCTTTGACGAATATGCCGTGCGCTCCTTTGAGGTAGATGCGCTGGATTATTTACTTAAACCAATCACGTTACCGCGTTTAACCAAAGCCCTGGCTAAAGCTGAAGCGCAACTTGCGGCGCAAGAGGCTGTTACCAGCGAGTCCAGACTGCATGGCGACAGTCAGTTGTTTTTAAAAGACGGCGAACAATGCTGGTTGATAAGGCTGAAGCAGGTGCAGCTGTTTGAATCGGTTGGTAATTACACGCGGGTCTATTTTGAACAGCATAAACCCATGTTAAATAAAGCCATTTCGCATATCGAAGCACGCTTACCCGAAGCCGAGTTTTTCCGCATCAATCGTTCAGAAATTATCAACCTGGCCTTTATCGAAGACATCGAAGTCCCCCTGAGTGGCCAATGGCAGGTACGCATGCAAAACGGGCGTATTCTGGTGCCCTCACGTCGTCAGGCCCAGGCATTCAGGCAACGGTTATCACTGTAACCCCGCTTAAACAATGTTATCCTGAATGCATCGCTTTGCAGGAATAATAAAAATGAAACCAATAGTCTATGTATCCGGCACCTTTGATTTATTTCACAGTAACCACCTTAAAATGATTGAATATGGCGCGGGGTTCGGTGGAACGTTAATTGTAGGCGTGAGCACTGATGAACTTGTCTGTACGTATAAAAATCCCCCTGCTGTGCCTTATGAAGAGCGGGCGGCGATTATTTCTGCGTTAAAATATCCCAATATGGTAATCCCCCAGCGCTCTCTGGATCACACTGAGCGGGTGAAAGATCTGAATATCGATGTTTTTGTGGTAGGTGATGACTGGCGAGGAAAGTATGACTATCTTCGCGATTTAGGCGTGGAAGTTTATTACTTCCCGTATGGTGAGGGCGTGAGTACCACCCGGTTAAAGCAACAAATTACCGAGCAATACAATAAGCTCAAAAGTACCGCCGATAAACATGAAAATCCGGAGATTAAAAGATCATGAAGCGAATTTTAATTACCGGCGGCAGCGGAGACTGGGCGCAGAGTTTTAAGCTGCAATACGGCGATCAGTTTCATATCGATACTCCAGGGCGCAGTGAGCTCGACGTCACCGGCGAAGACTCTGTTAAAGGGTACTTTGCCAGACTTTCAGCCCCCTATGATATTGTGATCAACAATGCCGGTTGTATTCATCCTAAGCGTATTCTGGAGTCTGACAGTGCGTTGTGGGTCAATGATATTCAGGTGAATCTGGTGGGGACTTATTATGTATGTAAGTATGCGCTTACTGCTTCTGATTCCACGCAGTTAATTCAAGTGTCATCAACGGCCGGGTTTAATGCTTACAAGGACTGGTCGTCTTACTGCGCGTCTAAGGCCGGGGTGATCACCTTATCGAAAAGCCTCGCCGCCGATGGTTATAACTCTATTTGTTTATGCCCCGGCGCCATTGATACCAAATTCCGCGATTACTTTGATTTGCCTAACAATAATATGATGACCTGTGAGCAATTCAGCGACTATGTGATGCAGGTCATTAACGGTGATTTTACGCCCGGGGATGTGTTGTTTATTCGCGCAAACGAGTTTGAGTTGAATCCCTGAATACCAGGCCAGCTTTGACCTACTGCTGGCCTGATATACCTGCTTTCGCGGGTAAGCTTCTATGCAGATTGGAATTACAATGAATCGCGGTAAACGTAGTTCGCTAATGGGTGATTGCGCTCTCGCAAATCGCGAATAAAAAACTGCGCTACCTTGGATGCGCCGACCACATTTAAATGAGTATTGTCGGTTTTGCCATCCGGATAGCGGGTGTATAAATCCGGCGGTACCTGAATAAAATACTGGCGACTTTCCGGTTCACCGATGGATTTTAAGAATCCACAGGTTTGTTCGTTGAGGTCGAAAAACTCAACCCCTTCTGATTTAGCCACTTGTCTGGCAGCGCTCGCGTAATCGATGAGTTTACGTTGCAGGTTACCTTCTTCATCAAAGTGGCGTCGGCAAATAGAGCTGGCGATCATCGGAATGGCTTTGTGCTCACGTACTTCTTTAATGTACTGACGTAAAAACGCCGGATAGTCTTTATCTACCGAGGCGTAGCGGGCCGGATCGTCCTTTTTCTGGTCGTTATGGCCAAACTGAATTAACACGTAATCGCCTTCTTTGAGCTCAGATAACACCAGTGCCCAACGCCCTTCATTAATAAAACGGCGGGTACTGCGGCCATTGGCAGCGTGATTTACAATTTCCAGTTCTTCGTTCATGTACTGAGGCAGCAACTGGCCCCAGCCACGTTCGGGATAAGCCAGATTGGGTTTGTCAGACATCGTGGAGTCGCCCACCAGATGCAGCGCTACACGGGTTGGATCCCAGGCAAGAGAATGAGAGCAAAAAGCCGAGAGTATCAGCGCAAATAAAACGCGTTTCATCTTTTCTCCTTAAAAAATAAAAAAAAGGCCATTTGTAAAAAATGGCCTGAGGGCCGGGGTTGGGAGCACGTGTTAAATTGGTTCTTAACACCTGTTTCCCAACCCGGTCCAACAGCGGATCAAATGATCCTTGGGCACACTGTAAAATCGTTACATTCTGTAGCTGGCACCGATGAAGAACTGACGACCGGTTTGGGTCACGTTCCACAAGCGTCCACCAATATTCGGTGAAACCAGGGCGACAATCGGCTCATCGGTCAGGTTAATCCCTTCAATCGACACTTTAAGGTTTTCTGACACGTTGTAACTGGCCGAGAAATCAATGTGTGTCGTGCCATCCACATAGCGTTGTTTGTTTGGATCACTCTGGAATGAGGTGGTAAATTCACTGCGTTTAGCCATGGAAACGCGGGCACTAAACAGGTCATTTTCCCAGTAAACCGTGAAGTTAGACGATCTGTCTGACTGACCGGTGAGGTTTACGTCGGCATCAACGAATGTCATGTTAGCCAACACACCGAATTTTTTCACCCACTCAGGTCCGGGCAGGAAATCCACTGTTTGTTGGTACTGCACTTCATAGCCATCGAGCTTACCACCGCCACCATTAACCGGGCGACGCACTTCAAAATCGGCGTTATTGACGATATCAGCCTGACCACCCAGTACGCTGTCTGGTAAGCCAATTTGCTGCCAGTTAAGGGTGCTGGTTTCGTTAGTCGGGAACGACTCAATGTCTTTGATAAAGTAAGCAAAAGACAGTAATGCGCCTTCAGCAAAATAGTACTCTGCAGACAGGTCGTAATTGGTAGCCCGGAAGGGTTCGATAAACGGGTTACCATAGCTGACCGCCAGGTTAAATGGATCCACACTACCACCCGGCGACAAAGTGCTCAGGCCAGGACGAGACATTACATCGGCATAAGAAGCACGTAGAACCACGTCTTCGGTGAGATCAAGGGCCAGGTTAACCGATGGCAGCGTATCGCTGTAATCGTTTTTCACTGTGGTTGGGTCACCGTTTACCAGACCCGTAGATTCAACATCGGTTGTCGCATAGCGCACACCAGCGTTACCGCGCAGGTCCATATCGCCGACCGGGAAGAAGAAGTCAGCCTGAATAAAGTAACTCATGTTTTCTTCGCCAACCGCATAGGTGTCACCACCGCGAGGCGCATAGCTCCAGCCGCCGCTGGCCAAAAACTGCGGCAGTTGGGCATTGTCGGCCATAAAGAACGACTGACCTCCGGCACTCACTACATTACCGTCTGCAGCGGTGACTACATTGCTGATACCAAAAGCGACGTTATCTACGGTGCCGTCGGCCGCATCGGCATTGGCAAAGGTGCCGTCGGCCCGTGAACCGGCAATTTCATACATGTAATCTTTGTAGGTAACACCACCTTTCAGGGTGACAGAATCATTCAGGATGTAGGCAAAATCAAGGCGTGCGTTGTCGTAGCTGGATTCTGCATCATACAAACGGTCGCGGTACTCTGATAATTCCCAGTTGGCCGGATCCGTGGTATCAAAGCTGTAGCCAATGGTCGGACTCATTGGATTGCTGTAATCAAAGGTGACTGCAGAGCTGCTTTCGGCGTAATCGAGCATGCGGCGCGAGTCATTCTCACTGAAGTGCTCGTAAATAATGGTAGTTTCACGATTATCCAGCACCGACTCAGAGGTACCGGCTAACAGGTGCAGTTTGAGGTCGTCATTAATATGGTGTACGACATCCACGCTGAACTGAGTAAATTCTGATTCCCAGTTAGATTCAAAGTTTTCCGAGCGCACGTCTACATCGTGAGCGGTTGCTGCCACAATGCTATCGTTACCATCAATGGTGTAATCGGTCAGGTAAGTCTGACCAACACCCAGGGAGTTAGTCCGTGCCAGAGAGATAGCCTGCATAAACGGCTCCAGGCGTTGGGCTTCAATTTTGGCGTATAAGGCATCTACGGTAACCGTGGTATCTTCGGTCGGGGCAAATTGTATTGACGCGGTCAGGCCGGTACGGTCCAGCTCGTGGCTCTTATCGGCAAAACGTGGGAAACGGGGATGCCAGTAGCTGCTTAAATCTTCACTTTGGGTACCCAGGCAGGAATCATCGGTACAGAAGCTGTCATCTTCCCAACGACCGGTGTCAGCACCGATGTTGCTTATTAGCTGAGACGAAAACGACGCTGAAACCAGAAAACCAAAAGTGCGGTCATCGTTGGTGTAACTGGTTAATGCTGAAAGTCTGGGATCGGTTTCTTCAGACTGGTCGTTATAAGTGCCTTGTACATTCAAAGCGGTTACATTGTCTTTAAAGTCGAACGGACGGCCGGTGGTCAGGTCCACGGTAGCGCCCAGAGTGCCTTCTTCAATTTCGGCAGAAGAGGTTTTATGTACGGTCAACTGGCTGAATAATTCAGAAGCAAATACATTGAAGTCGAATGCACGGCTTTTACGCACACCGCCAGGACCGGCAGACAGTGACTGCGCCTGCATGCCATTTAGCTGTACACGGGTAAAGCTGGAGTTAAGACCACGAACGGTAATTTCACGCCCCTGACCGGCATCACGGCTGATGGCGATCCCGGGGATACGTTGAAGTGACTCGGCAAGGTTCTGATCCGGAAAGTCGGCAATGTCTTCAGCGAGAATGGTATCAACGGCGCCGGCTGAGGCGCGTTTGGTGATCAGGGCCTTTTGCAGACTGTCAGCAAAGCTTGAGGCACGTACCTCAATCACTTCAACCATATCCTCACTTTCCTGCGCTTGTAAAACTGCAGGTGTCAGCAGAGCGCAGGCGACTGCCAGACTTAATGGCGCTTTAGTAAAACTCTTGGCAAATTTCATTCGTGGCTTCCTCACGTTTTTTATTAACCTGTTCCGCAGCCTGTTTATTCGGTCAGTATCTGCTGAACATGTTGTGTGCATGGGTACGTAGTTCGTTTCTGTTAAACCTGTTGTTATTATGAGTTTTGGTTAACAAGCGCTTAACAATATAGATATAAGTGCTACCGGTGGCAACCCTCATTCACAAAATTTTTAAGAATTCATCTTTTTCGCCGCCGCTGTTTCACATTAGAAACACTCAATCCTTACTCTGTATGGTCTGGCTCACTGTGCATTTATACTAAAGATTAACGGCTTATGTTACTTTTGTAGCGAAAGCACTGCATTATTAACCATATTTGGTATAGTGTTTACATGTTGACAACATTGCTAAAATTACTAAAATGCTACCGGTAGCATAAATTATTTACATTTTTACAACAGGGGTCGAAAATGAGAAGACAGGTGATGAGGACAGCGCTGATTGCTTTGCTGTTTATAACAACAGCGGCAGCGGCGCAAACTGACACTCTGGACAACACCAAGCCTTGGTATCAACGCATGGTGGAATCAGAAATGGTTCGCTTCCCCCAGGCCTGGATGATGGACTGGGATAAAGAGCCTACCTGGGATTATGTTCACGGTTTAAATCTGTTGGGGTTCGCCCGGGTTTACGAAAAAACCGGTGACAAGCGTTATTTTGATTACCTAAAGGGATATTACGACGAGCTTATTGATGAGCAGGGTAATATCGACACCTATAAAAGAGAAAAATTTAATATCGACATGCTCAATGCCGGTAAAGTGCTGTTCTTTTTGTATGATCAGACTGGTGATGAGAAATATATGCTGGCTGCAGACAAGCTGCGTGCCCAGCTAAATGAACATCCGCGTACCAGCGAAGGTGGCTTCTGGCATAAAAAGCGCTATCCGAGTCAGATGTGGCTCGATGGGCTGTATATGGGGGCCCCTTTCTATGCAGAGTACATCATGCGCGCCAGAAATCCTGAGCAACTCGATGATGTGTTTTTACAGTTCGAATTAATCGAAAAACACCTGTACGACCCGAAAACCGGCCTGCCACGTCATGGTTGGGATGAATCACGGGATCAGAAGTGGTCAGACAAAGCGACTGGTTTGTCACCTCATCACTGGTCACGAGCCCTTGGCTGGTATGCCATGGCAATGGTCGACGTGATGGATATTGTGCCGGTGCAAAACTCCAAACGTGCCTGGCTGGCCGCCCGCTTTGAGAAATTCATGGCGCAGGTTGTAAAATATCAGCACCCAACCGGTGCCTGGTATCAGGTAACCGATTTAGGCGATCGTGAAGAAAACTACCTGGAAGCCTCCGGCACGGCCATGCTGACCTATGCCATGGCTCGTGGGGTGAATTTAGGCGTTTTACCTGAGTCTTATCGCGCCCATGCAGAAAGAGGCTTTGCCGGGCTGGTGGATCAAATGATTTCTGTGGATCCGGCCACCAACGTCATCACCCTGAATCAGGTGTGCGCGGTAGCCGGCCTGGGCGGTAACCCTTATCGCGATGGTAGTTTTGAGTACTACATGAGCGAGCCAATTCGCCCGAATGATGCCAAAGGCGTAGGCCCTTTCATTCTGGCTGCACTGGAACTGGGTAAATAATCCATGCGCCGAATTGCCCGGCTCTGCGCGCTAACGCTGCCTCTGTGTATTGTTGCAGGGTGCAGCGGTCAGCATCAAGATTTGTTGCCGCAACGTGTGGATAACCGTTTGCACATCAGCGATCTGGGCAATGGCTTTTATAAAAATCCCATACTGCATATTGATTATTCCGATCCGGATGTGGTGGCAGTAGACGGTCACTATTATATGACGGCGTCGAGTTTTAATGCTTCGCCGGGGCTACCGGTGCTGCATTCCACAGATTTAGTAAACTGGACGCTGATCAACTATGCCCTGCCTCAGCAGGTTCCTCAGGCCCATTACGATAAGCCGCAGCATGGCAACGGCGTGTGGGCGCCTAACTTTCGCTATCACGCTGGCAAATACTGGATCTTTTATCCCGATCCGGACTTTGGTATTTACGTGGTGACTGCCAACGATCCGGCTGGCACCTGGAGTGAGCCACGGCTTATTCTGTCTGGCAAAGGTATTATCGACCCGACACCGCTGTGGGACGAAAACGGTAAGGCCTATCTGTTACACGCCTGGGCGAAAAGCCGGGCAGGGTTTAACAATGTACTCAGTCTGCATGAAATGGCCCCGGACACATCCTGGGTAAATCCGGCGTACACTACTATTGTGGACGGTCATCAGTTACCGGGATACCGAACCCTTGAAGGGCCAAAGTTTTACCAGCGTAATGGCTATTACTACATTTTCGCCCCGGCCGGTGGTGTAGAAACCGGCTGGCAGGCGGTATTCCGTTCGCGGGATGTCTATGGTCCTTATGAACATAAAACGGTGATGGCCCAGGGCAATACGTTAATTAACGGCCCGCATCAGGGCAGTTGGGTCACTACCAGTAGTGGTGAAGACTGGTTTATTCACTTTCAGTCCCGCAAAGCCTATGGGCGTATCGTTCATTTACAGCCGGTGACATGGTTAAATGACTGGCCGGTGATAGGTCGTGACGACAATAATGATGGCAGCGGAGAGCCGGTTTATACCTATCTTAAACCGGTTAGCACAGTGCCTGGCCGCTTAATGCCACAGCCAGCTACCGATGAATTTACCGATAATACTGTGGGTCTTCAGTGGCAGTGGAATGGCAATTTCAAACCACACTGGCTGGAAGTTAGTAAAGGCCAGCTTATTCTGAAGGCCATGTCGAAAGTGCCGGACACCGGCAATAATTTGTGGATGACACCTAATCTGATGCTGCAAAAACTGCCGGCACAGACTTTTCAGGTTCGCAGCAAACTGAGGGTACCAACAGCACAAGCGGATATTGAAACCGGCTTACTGCTATTTGGCGAAGACTATGCCTGGCTCGGCATTAAAACCATCAACAACGCCCCGCATCTGGTGTATGTGCAATGTCGTGGTGCCCGAACAGGGTGTAACGAAAGTGTTCACGATTACGGTGAAGTTAACCATGGCAGCATAGAAATCAGATACATTCTGGCCTCCGATGCCACGGCGGTATTTGCTTACCGCTTTAGCGAGAATGAGGCTTTCACCGTCGCAGGTGAGCAGTTTAAGGCCCGTCGTGGCCGTTGGGTTGGTGCCAAAACCGGGGTGTTTGCCGTAGGTGAATCGGGTGCTAGCGCGCGTTACGACTATGTGCGGTTCCTGCCAATGCACAGAGAGGGTTTATAGTGAGTTATCAGAGCATGAAATACCGACATATCCTGGTGTTAGTGATGGCTGCGTTGGTGTCGGTTGCGTCACTGGCTAAAGACATCACCGTGGATGACAGTTACTCTCCGGGGGAGCGCTTTGCTCGCTACAAAGCAAGCCATCCTGAATTGGAATGGCCGGTTCAAACCTTCCGGGCAGGCCAGAGTATTGCCTTTGAAAGACCGTACAAACGTGTTGACGGGCGCGATCTGCATGCTGATTTTTTCTACCCGTCGGTTGAGAATCAAAACGGTCAGGCGGTGGTACTGGTTCACGGCGGCGGATGGCGCTCCGGGAATAAGTCACACTTTTATCCATTGGCTAATCTATTGGCTCAGCGAGGCTACTTAGTGATGACGCCGGAATACAGGCTGTCGGTTGAAGCACGCTATCCGGCGGGGATGACGGATATCAGTGATGCAATCAGCTGGTTACGGCAACGGGCTGAAGACTTTTCGATTAACCCAGAAAAAATAGCGCTTGGCGGCGGTTCTTCCGGTGGCCAGATGGCCGCACTGGCCGGGCATGCAGCGCAAAGCGGAAAATACCATTCACAGCCAGCACAAAATACTATCGTTAACGCAGTGATAGACCTGGACGGTGTACTCGACTTTACCACGCCGCTGGCACTGCAGTTTGAGAATAAAAAGCAGCAAAAATCGGCTGCAGCTTTATGGTTGGGCGGCACCTATGAGGAGCTACCAGAGATATGGGCTGAGGCTTCAGCAACCCATCATCTGCATCCGCAGTCGCCCCCAACACTTATCATCAGTAGCGGTCAGCCAAGGTTTACTGCTGGCCATGCCGAAATCACGGGCTATCTGACAAAGCATCATATTATTCATCAGTACATTGAGCTTAACAAAACCATTCATACCTTTTGGTTGTTTGAGCCTTATTTAAGCCAGACTGCCCAATGGATTGATACCTTTTTACAGCGAGTTCAAAAACAAGGAGAACAGCAGTGACATTGTCTTTAACCCGCAGAAATCTGTTAAAACTGGTTGGTCAGGGCTCAGCAGCCGCTGGCGTGGTGAGTTTAAGTGGTTGTTCCGGCGCTATGCAGGCCGACAGTGCATTTGCCTGGAGTGATGAGGCAACAGCCATTCGCTCGCGTATTGTGCCCCCCACTTTTGCTGATAATGCTTTGCGTATCACCGAAACGGGCGCAAAACCCGGCAAAGGGCAGAATGTCGGCCCGCAAATCAAACAAGCCATTGAGCAGGTCGCTGCTGCCGGTGGCGGTAAAGTGGTGGTGCCACCGGGCGAGTTTTACACCGGGCCTATCCACCTGTTGTCGAACATTAATCTGCATATCGAAGAAGGTGCCACCCTGCACTTTATTCCCGAGCCTGAACTGTACAAGCCTTATGTGTTTACGCGTTGGGAAGGCACTGAACTCATGGGCTATTCGCCGCTGATTTATGCCTTTGAACAAACCAATGTGGCGGTTACTGGTAAAGGAACGCTGGAAGGTGGCGGTAGCCCCAACCATTGGTGGCCTTGGAAAGGCAAGTGGAAAGCTGCGCAATGGGGCGACGATCCGGTAGAAAATCAAAAATTCACCCGTGATGTACTACGCCAGATGGGCGAAGACAACGTGGCGGTAAGCGAGCGTGTATTCGAAGCAAATTACCTGCGCCCACCGTTTATTCAGCCGTACCGTTGTAAGAATGTGCTGATTGAAGGCGTGACCATTAAAAATTCCCCTTTCTGGCTGGTTAACCCGGTGTTATGTGAAAATGTTACGGTAAGGGCAGTGCATTGCGACAGTCATGGCCCGAATTCTGACGGCTGCGATCCGGAAAGCTGTAAAGATGTGCTGATTGAAGACTGCTTGTTTGATACCGGCGATGATTGTATTGCTATCAAGTCCGGTCGAAACGGCGACGGCCGCCGCGTGGCAACGCCTTGCGAAAACATCCTCATTAATGAGTGTAAAATGGCTGCCGGGCATGGTGGTGTGGTCATCGGCAGTGAAATTTCCGGTGGCGTGCGCAATCTGTATGCTCAGCACTGCGAAATGAGCAGTCCGGACCTGGATCGCGGCATCCGGATTAAAACCAACTCCATTCGCGGTGGGCACCTGCAAAACCTGAATTATCGGTATCTGCGCATTGGCAAAGTGAAGGATGCCATTGTGATTAACTTCTATTACGAAGAAGGCGATGTAGGCCAGTTTATGCCCAAGCTGGAAGCCATCACAATTGATAACCTGCATGTTGTGCAGGCGAAGCGAGCCTTTATGATGCGTGGTTATCCGCACACACCGATTACCGGCGTAACCTTAAAGAACATTACCTTTGAATCGGTGGAAAAACCGTCGGTCATCGAAAATGTGGCCGACGTCAGCCAGCACAATGTGACGGTAAACGGAAAGCCTTATGAAATTTGAGTTAGTTAAAGGTGTGTTCATTAGCCTGGTTATATTGATAACTACCGGCTGTGCCAGCACCCACGAACAGGCAGACTTTACCGTGAATGCCCGGGTCAGTAACACCAACCCTGGCAATATGGTGGCAGACGGTCCTGAAGTGGTCACGTATTCCACCATTCAGGCGGCTGTGGATGCTGCCCCGCAAGGCGCGGCTGACTGGACGGTGGTTATTGCCCCGGGTCACTATCATGAAAGGGTGGTGATTGAGCGGGCAGGGATAAAGCTGGTGGGCGGCGGTCAGGGCAATACCCGGATCACCTTTGATCGTTACGCAGGACAACCAGTTGAACCCGGTAGTGACGAAACCTGGGGGACTTTTCGCACCGCGGTGGTAGAAGTGCTGGCAACGGATGTAGGCCTATTCGATTTAACCATTGAGAACACTTACGACTACCCGGCCGATGATAAGTTGCCAAAAGGCCATCCGGATAAAATTCGGGGCACTCAGGCTGTCGCGCTTAAAATTGCCGAGAGTGCCGATCGCACTGTTTTACAACGTGTTGAACTGTTGGGCTATCAGGATACTCTGTATGTACAGGGCGGTCGGACTTACGTTACCGACAGTGATATTCGCGGCCATGTGGATTTCATTTTTGGCAACGGTAATGCTTTATTCGAATCAGTGGACATTGTTTCCAGGCCCAGAGCCCACCCGATGACCTTTACCGGCTATCTGACGGCGCCAAGCACACTGTTGAACAATGACTACGGATTGACCTTTATTAACTGCAGGTTGTTGCGTGAGCTGGACGTGCCGGATGACTCGGTGCCGCTGGGACGCCCCTGGCATCCAACTACCAACTTTGCTGACGGCCGGTACGCGAATCCCTTTGCGGTAGGCAAGTCGACATTCATCAACACCTTTATGGATGCGCACATTGCCAATGTGGGCTGGGGATCCATGGGCGGCACCGCTAAAGATGGCAGCCGCAAGCAGTTTGACCCCATCAATGATGCCCGCTTCAGCGAATATGGTAGCTATGGCCCGGGAGCATTGATTAATGATGCCCGACCCCAACTCAGTGAGAATGAGCTGGCGGACTATAAACAGCGCAGTATTCTGGCTGGCTGGCAGCCTTCGTTGTTGCCACCGAGCCGTTATCAGGCCCTGGTTAAATAGCGATTGCCAGGCTGGCAATCGCTCTTCCCCTTGCCAATTTGTCGTATCTGAAAAAAATTTCACTTTTTTTTTAACATAGCCCTTGAGTTTATCCGGGTACTACCCCATTTATCCACGCAGACAAGATTTTACGGCCCTTACAGGCCAAAACCACGTAAAGGCTGCATGAACATTCATGCATCCCAATAACACTTAAATTGAATAGTTGAATTATTCAGGAGATTTGAAAATGGCAATTCGTCCTTTACACGATCGCGTTATCGTCAAGCGCGCAGAGCAAGAAAGCAAATCTGCTGGCGGTATCGTATTGACCGGTTCTGCGGCAGAAAAATCGACTCGCGGTGAAGTAATCGCTGTGGGCAACGGTCGCATTCTGGAGAATGGCGAAGTGAAAGCATTAGACGTAAAAGTCGGTGACACCGTTATTTTCAACGACGGTTACGGCGTAAAAACCGAGAAGCTGGACGATCAGGAAGTGCTGATCATGAGCGAAAGCGACATTCTGGCAATCGTAGAATAAGAACCCGTTTAACCGAATTAAGAGGAATTAATCATGGCAGCTAAAGAAGTACGTTTTGGTGATGACGCCCGCACAAAAATGCTGAAAGGCGTAAACATTCTGGCTAACGCAGTTAAAGTTACCTTAGGTCCTAAAGGCCGTAACGTTGTTTTAGACAAGTCGTTCGGCGCCCCTACCATCACTAAAGATGGTGTCTCTGTGGCCAAAGAAATCGAGCTGGAAGACAAGTTCGAGAACATGGGCGCACAGATGGTAAAAGAAGTCGCGTCTAAAGCAAACGACGAAGCGGGTGACGGTACGACTACTGCAACCGTTCTGGCTCAGTCAATCGTTACTGAAGGCTTAAAATCAGTGGCAGCGGGCATGAACCCAATGGATCTGAAGCGCGGTATCGACAAAGCGGTACTGGCAGCAGTTGAAGAACTGAAAGCCCTGTCTACTGACTGTGCAGACAGCAAAGCGATTGCTCAGGTAGGTACTATCTCTGCAAACTCTGACGCCGAAGTAGGCGACATCATTGCTAAGGCAATGGAAAAAGTGGGTAAAGAAGGCGTAATCACTGTAGAAGAAGGTCAGGCTCTGCAAAACGAGCTGGACGTGGTTGAAGGTATGCAGTTCGACCGTGGTTACCTGTCTCCATATTTCATCAACAACCAGGAAAGCGGCGCAGTAGAACTGGACAGCCCTTACATCCTGTTAGTTGATAAGAAGATCTCTAACATCCGCGAATTACTGCCTACGCTGGAAGCAGTAGCAAAAGGCGGCAAGCCTCTGCTTATCATCGCTGAAGACGTAGAAGGCGAAGCGCTGGCAACTCTGGTTGTTAACAACATGCGCGGTATCGTGAAAGTTGCAGCGGTTAAAGCCCCAGGTTTCGGTGACCGCCGTAAAGCAATGCTGCAAGACATCGCTATCCTGACTGGCGGTACGGTTATCTCTGAAGAGATCGGCCTGGAACTGGAAAAGGTTCAACTGGAAGACTTAGGTACTGCTAAGCGTGTTGTTATCAATAAAGACAACACCACCGTTGTTGACGGTGCAGGCGAAGAAGCCGCTATCGAAGCACGTTGCGAGCAAATCCGTGGTCAAATCGCTGATTCAACTTCAGACTACGACAAAGAAAAACTGCAAGAGCGTCTGGCGAAACTGTCTGGCGGTGTAGCAGTAATCAAAGTTGGCGCAGCCACTGAAGTAGAAATGAAAGAGAAGAAAGACCGCGTAGAAGATGCATTACATGCAACGCGTGCTGCGGTTGAAGAAGGTGTGGTACCTGGTGGTGGTGTTGCGCTGGTACGTGCGGCCGCTAAACTGGCTGACCTGACTGGTGACAACGAAGACCAGACTCACGGTATCAAGCTGGCTCTGCGTGCAATGGAAGCGCCACTGCGTCAAATCTCTATCAACTCTGGTGCAGAAGCCTCAGTGGTTGTAAACGAGATTAAGAACGGCTCTGGCAACTACGGTTACAACGCGGGTAACGATACTTACGGCGACATGCTGGAAATGGGTATCCTTGACCCAACTAAAGTAACTCGTTCTGCGCTGCAATTTGCTTCATCAATCGCTTCACTGATGATCACCACTGAAGCCATGATTGCTGAACTGCCTAAAGACGACGCTCCTGCAATGCCTGATATGGGCGGCATGGGCGGAATGGGCGGCATGGGCGGCATGATGTAAGCCACCCATAAGCTAACGCTTATAAAGTAAAGGCGCTCAATTGAGCGCCTTTCTTGTTTCTAAGACCACATTCTCAGACTGTCAGCTATTCACCAATAACATAGGCGGCTTTGCCACCTTCGGCAGAGGTGAAATACCCGCTTTGCCCTTCAAGCGCTTTAATCGTGTCGCACTCAATAATGGTAAAGTGGCTGGATGCAACACCTTGTTGAAATGTGCCTGTGTGGCTTATCACCAATCGACAAGCCTGATCATCAATAACGCCGTTAATGTATTCAAAGCCACTGAAAGTAGCATCACCGGCAGCACCATAATGCATATGATAAAACACCTCGCTGGTGCCTGTTAACTCGCCGCTATAGTGCTGGGAAACTTTGGCAGTATTGAGCTTACTGCCCTGCTCAAAGGTTTTTTCAGTAGTTTCCTGCCAGTCGGTTATCGAAAACATGCCTTCTAGTGTCATGTAACCGTCATTCCGCACCTAATTAACTGATTTATTTTTCTTGACACCGATCCCCCATTTTGATCTATTACTCATCTTTGGGTGCAGCAAAATGGCTATTTCTACTACCTCCCTATCAGGGTTAACTATCA